>Ga0265294_10001603_pt1 | contig 30470 bp, 44 predicted proteins | sample MunlanPumphouse3_FD_192504 | JGI IMG/M metagenome (GOLD analysis project Ga0265294, IMG submission 192504) | Groundwater microbial communities from a municipal landfill in Southern Ontario, Canada - Pumphouse #3 | ecosystem: Environmental > Aquatic > Deep subsurface > Groundwater | place...
CAGGTGATAACATAACAATTACCGGTGAGTTGATTACTCCTATTGCTATGGAAAAAGGAGTACGCTTTGCTATTCGTGAAGGTGGAAGAACCATTGCAGCCGGTGTTGTTACTGAAGTAGTTGAATAGCTGTTATATTTGCTCTTAAATAATGAGGAGGTAGAAATAATAACATGCAAAAAATAAGAATAAGGCTTAGAGGATATGACCACAGAATATTGGATAACTCAGCTTTAAAAATAGTTGATGCAATAAAAAAAACAGGGGGAAAATATTCAGGACCAATTCCTTTGCCGACTGAAATTAATAAATATTGTGTTCTAAGGTCACCACATGTGGATAAAAAATCAAGAGAACAATTTGAAATGAGAACACATAAAAGAATGATCGATATACTTGATCCTTCATCAAAGTCGGTTGAGGCATTAATGCACCTTGATTTACCCTCTGGAATTGATATAGAAATAAAAACATTGGAATAAATAATTGTTATTAAATATTCTATTAAAATAATTAAAAGACTTTAATAACAAAAAATAAAATAATTAGGAAATAATAATTATAATAATCTTTATATATCTGCCTGGAGGTGTAGTATTGTGAAAGCTGGCATTTTAGGAAAAAAGATTGGCATGACCAATATATTTTTAGAAAATGGAGATAGCGTAGGAGTAACTTTGTTGAAAGCCGGACCATGTGTGATTGTAAACAAGAGAACAGAAGAAAATGATAAATATGACGCTATTCAACTTGGTTTTGAAGCAATCGAAGAGAAAAAAATAAATAAACCGCAAAAAGGTTATTTTAGCAAGCAAAAAGTCAAACCTTTTAGGTTTCTAAGGGAATTCAAATTCCAAAATAGCGAGACACATGATATTGGTTCAGAAATAAAAGTTGATATGTTTAAGGAAGGTGAAAAAGTAAATATTATAGGTTTTAGCAAAGGGAAAGGATTTGCCGGTTCAATCAAAAGACATAACTTTTCCGGGGGACCTAAAACCCATGGACAAAAAGATTATTACCGAGCTACTGGTTCAATCGGTGCAACCGATGCAGCAAGAGTATTTAAAGGAAAAAAATTGCCAGGTAGAATGGGTAATGAAAAAGTAAAAATAAAAAATATTGAGATAGTTAAAGTTGATATTGATCGAAACTTGATTTTATTAAAGGGAGCTATTCCTGGTCCCAATAATTCTCTTGTAGCGGTCGAAAAAGTATCCTAAGGGTTCTTTTAACTTATCTGCGTAGGAAGGAGAGTATTGCATGGTTGACATGAGTGTTCATAGTGTAGAAGGTGAAAAAATAGGCGAAATAAAACTAAAAGAAGATATGTTCAATGCTAAAATAAATAAACATATCGTTCATCAGATTGTAAAGCGTTATCTTGCTGAGAAAAGAAGAGGTACTGCTTCTGTTAAAGGTAGAAGTGATGTAAGTGGTGGAGGGAAAAAGCCCTGGAAGCAAAAGGGAACAGGCAGAGCGAGAGCAGGTACAACCCGTTCACCTCTTTGGACTGGAGGCGGTGTTGTCTTTGGCCCAGAAAATAGAGATTATGGATATACTATACCGAGAAAGATGCGCTTAGTAGCTTTAAAATCTGTATTATCCGATAAGGTTAAAAATGATAATTTAATCGTATTAGATAAAATTGAGATAGAAAATGGAAAAACCCGTGACATTACAAACATATTTGATAAATTAAAAATTGAACCAGAGAAAAAAATAATCATTGTAATAGAAAAAGATGACGAAAAAATTAAAAGAGCCGTTAATAATTTGCAAAATGCCATGGTCATTACTGCTAATAAGTTAAATACATATGATCTGGTTAATTATCAAAAAATGTTAGTTACTAAAGATGCTTTAAAAATTATAGAGGAGGTATTTGTATAATGACCTCTCAGAAAATCATTTTAATTCATCCAATTATATCCGAAAAGAGCGTTAGGGACAAAGAACAAGGTAAATATTCGTTTAAAGTTGATATGAATTCCAATAAAAGCGAAATAAAAAAGGTTGTTGAAGAGAAGTTTAAGGTTAAGGTAGATAAGGTTAATACTATAAAGGTACCATCAAAAAATAGAAAGATGGGAAGGTTTAGTGGTAAAACATCTCAATGGAAAAAGGCAATTATTACTTTAAGCGATGGTCAAACAATAAAAGAATTGGATAATATTTAAAAATAACATTAGAAAAGAAAGGTGTAGATTAAAGTGGCAGATATAAAAAAGTATAAGCCAACATCAGCTGGTAGAAGGTTTATGACTGTTTCCACCTTTGAAGATATAACTTGCTCAAAACCTGAGAAGAGTTTAACCAAAGGAAAGAGCAAAAAAGCCGGTAGGAATAATGACGGTCGTATCATGGTTAGAAGAAAAGGTGGAGGAACAAAAAGAAAATATCGTTTTATTGATTTCTTAAGGGAAAAAGAAGGTATTCCTGCAAAGGTTGTTTCAATTGAATATGACCCTAATCGTTCTGCCAGAATTGCGTTATTAAAGTATATGGATGGTGAAAAAAGATATATTATATCTCCTGCAAAATTAAAAATAGGCGATGTAATAGTATCGGGTACTAAAGCGGAAATAAGCCCTGGTAATACCAAGGCTTTGAAAGATATTCCACAAGGTACTTTTATTCATAATATCGAAATGAAAAAAGGACAGGGAGCAGTTCTTGCAAGATCTGCAGGAGCAATTGCCCAAATATTGGCAAAAGAGGGTAAGTATGCTCATGTAAAATTACCCTCAGGAGAAGTAAGGCTGATTAATTTAGAATGTTGTGCAACAATAGGACAGGTAGGAAACTTAAACCATTCTAATATCGATCTGGGTAAGGCAGGCAAGAGTAGATGGAAGGGTAGAAGACCAAAGGTACGTGGAGTTGCTATGAATCCAATTGACCACCCTTTAGGTGGTGGTGAAGGAAAATCAGCTGGTGGAAGACATCCTGCTTCACCTAATGGTTTACTGGCAAAGGGTTATCGTACAAGAAAAAAGAAAAAAGATTCAGATAGATATATTGTAAAAAGAAGGACAGATAAATAAATGAGGGGGATTGATTGAAAAATGTCAAGATCAATTAAAAAAGGTCCATATATTGATGAAAAATTATTAAAAAAGGTACGTAATTTGAATAAGAAAAGAAAAAAGGAACCAATAAAGACCTGGTCTAGAAATTCAACTATATTCCCTTTAATGGTAGGACATACAATCGCAGTACACGATGGGAAGAAACATGTTCCAGTTTATATTACTGAGAATATGGTAGGACATAAATTAGGTGAATTTTCACCGACTAGAAGATTTAAAGGACATGGAGCTCATACAGAAAGATCAACATCAATTAAATAGTTATCATTTTCGGGTGATTATTATTTAATGTTTTTAGTAACAAAATAGGAGGAGAAATATGGGTGTAAAATCTGTTGGAAAATATATTCCAATATCTCCCAGAAAATGCCGACAAATGATAGAAGTGATAAAGGGAAAAGATACTGGGTCAGCGTTATTACAATTAAAGTTTTTACCTAATAGATCAGCAAAAATGATTTATAAGGTGCTTAAATCAGCAATATCAAATGCTGAAAATAATCATGACATGAGTGTTGATGATTTATATATAAATAAAGCTTTTGTTGATGAAGGACCTACATTGAAAAGATTTAGAGCGAGGGCAATGGGTAGGGCTGCAAGAATTCATAAAAGAACAAGCCATATCACAATTGAAGTGGAAGAGAAAGGGGTTGAAAGATAATTGGGACAAAAAGTTCACCCAAAAGGTTTACGTATAGGAATTATTAGAGATTGGGATGTTAAATGGTTTAGCCGTAAAGAATATAGTCAGAATGTTTACGAAGATTATAAGATTAGAAGATACATTAAAGATAATTTACAAAATGCAGGCATTTCAACTGTTAATATTGAACGTATTGCTAATAGAATCAGAATAACCATTAACTGTGCTAGACCAGGAATAATTATTGGTAGAAAAGGAGCAGAGGTTAATAAATTAAAAGAAAATCTATCAAAGTTAATTCAGAATAACGATTTGCAAATAAATATAAAGGAAGTGAAAAGTCCGGAAATTGATGGACAGTTAGTTGCTGAAGATATAGCTAATCAATTATTAAGAAGAGCTTCCGCGAAAAGAATTATGAAACAAGCTGCATCAAGAGCTCTTAAGATGAAAGCTGAAGGTATTAAAATAATGATTGCCGGAAGAATAGGTGGAGCTGAAATTGCTAGAACTGAATGGCACATGGAAGGTCGGCTGCCTTTGCATACATTAAGAGCAGATATAGACTATGGTTTTGCTGAAGCAAATACTACCTATGGAAAAGTTGGAGTCAAAGTCTGGATTTTTAAAGGTGAAGTGTTACCAAAAAATAATTTTTCTGGAAAATCAGTGGATTCAGCTGATGAGCAGGACAGAAAATATATAAAAAATAATACTGAGAACACTAATAATAAAAAAGCAGGAATATTAGGGGAGGAAGAAAATGCTCCAACCAACTAGAACTAAATATAGAAAAATGCAACGTGGAAAAATGAAGGGAAAAGCCCAAAAAGGCAATATGATAGCTTTTGGGGAATACGGTTTACAGGCGTTGCAAACAGCATGGATTACAAGTGCACAAATAGAATCGGCAAGAATAGCTGTTACACATGCTATCAAAAGAGGTGGAAAAGTATGGATAAGAGTATTTCCTCATAAATCCGTCACTAAAACTGCTGCTGAAACAAGAATGGGTAAAGGAAAGGGTTCACCGGAATTTTGGGTAGCAGTGGTAAAGCCTGGAACAGTATTATTTGAACTTGGTGGTGTTGAAGAAAAGATAGCAATGGAAGCAATGAGATTGGCTTCTCATAAGTTACCAATTAAGACTCGCTTTGTTATGCGAGAAGAACAGGTGGTGGGATAAATTGAAAGCAAGTGAGTTAAGAGATTTATCTGTTAATGAATTAGAAAAAAAGCTCTCTGATTTGAAAGATGAATTATTTAGCCTCAGATTTCAATCAGTCACAGGTCAACTAAGTAATTTTATGAAAATTAGAGAAGTTAAACACGAAATTGCGCGTACCAAGACGATACTTAGGGAAATTGAGTTAAATAAAAAAATAAACAAACCTGAAAGTATTAAAAGTTAAGTTATAAAAATAATTGAAAAGAAGGATTAAGGTGATGTTTAATGTCAATTTCAACTGAAAAAATAAGCAGAATTGGGAATGTAGTCAGTAATTCAATGGAGAAATCTGTTGTAGTTCAAGTAACTTATTTAGTTGCTCATAAACTTTATAAGAAAAGAATAAGAAAAAGCTCAAAATTTATGGCTCATGATGAAAAAAACATATGTGAAGTTGGAGATAAAGTTAAAATTGTTTCCACAAAGCCATTGAGCAAAAGAAAAAGATGGGAAGTTGCGGAAATTATTCAAAAAAGAAAATAGATTTAATGTTTATAATAAAAAACATGTATAGTTTTAATTATCTTATGAATTGTAAGGGAGTGTGGAAAAATTGATACAAATGCAGACAAGACTTTTTGTAGCAGATAATTCTGGTGCTAAGCAAATACAATGTATAAAAGTACTTGGCGGTTCAAGAAAAAGATATGCCAGAATTGGGGAAGTTATTGTAGCTTCTGTGAAAGAAGCAAATGTAGGGGGCACGGCAAAAAAAGGAGAAATAGTAAAAGCCGTTATTGTCAGGACAAAAAAGGAAGTAGGACGGCCCGATGGTTCCTATATTCGTTTTGATGATAATGCGGCTGTTATTATAAATAATCAAAATGAACCAATTGGAACAAGAATATTTGGTCCCGTAGCTAGAGAATTAAGGGATAAAAAATATATGAAAATAATATCCCTCGCTCCCGAAGTGGTATAGGTGTTGGGAAAGGAGATTATAATATGCACAAAGGGAAAGTGGCTTTAAAAAAAGGAGATAATGTCCTGGTTATATCTGGCGAGGATAAAGGAAAAAAAGGAAAGATAATTGATATTTTTCCAAATAAAAAAGAAATTATCGTAGAAGGTGTGAATTTCTTAAAGAAGCATATGAAACCAACTCAAAAATCACCTCAGGGTGGAATTGTTAAACAGGAAGGACCTATTCATTTATCAAATGTTAGATTGGTTTGCAATAAATGCAGCAAGCCTACAAATATCAAGAGAGATGTTACAAAAGAAGGGTCAAAAGTCCGAGTATGTAAAAAATGTGGAGAAATCATAGACAAAGTCTAGGAGGTTAACAAGTGGTACCCAGACTAAAGCAAAAATATCAGCAGGAAGTTATACCTGCAATAATGAAAAAATATAATTATACAAATAAAATGGCAGTTCCAAAAATTGAAAAAATAGTTATCAATATGGGCTTAGGAAAAGCCAGAGAAGATGCAAAAATAATAGATGAAGCTACTGAGGTTATAACAGCCATTACTGGTCAAAAACCAGTAATCACAAAGTCAAGTAAATCTATATCAAATTTTTCAATAAGAAAAGGAATGCCTGTTGGCTGTAAAGTTACCCTCAGGAGCAATAGAATGTATGAATTTTTAGATAGATTAATTAATGTTGCCATCGCTCGAATTAGGGATTTTCAGGGAATATCCCCTGATTCTTTCGATGGACGAGGTAATTATACATTAGGAATTAAAGAGCAATTAATATTTCCGGAAATTGAATTTGACAGGGTTAACACAACATTGGGAATGAATATAACAATTGCAACAGATTCCAAAAACGATGAAGAAGCAAAGGAACTTTTACGTTTAATTGGCATGCCCTTTAAAAAAGATGAATAACTGTTAAAGAGGAGGTTATTAGATAGTGGCAAAAAAAGCTTTGGTTGTAAAAGCAAAAAAAGAACAGAAATATAAAGTCAGAGAATATAATCGTTGTAATATATGCGGCAGACCAAGAGGTTATATAAGAAAATTTGGAATTTGTCGTATTTGTTTTAGGAAAATGGCACATAATGCTGAATTACCAGGTGTTACTAAATCGAGCTGGTAATGCGTATAGAAAAAAATTATTTAAGTATCAAAAAAACATTTTGCTAGAATTTTAATTTAAAAATTCTATATGATTGCAAGAGGGGAGGATATATATGGGTGTTGTTTCGGATCCAATTGCCGACATGATTACCAGAATTAGAAATGCAAATCGAGCTAGAGGCGGAAGTGTAGAAATACCTTCTTCTAAAATAAAACTGGAAATTGCCAGGATATTAAAAGAGGAAGGTTTTATTAGCGATTATAAATATAAAGAAGATACCAAGCAGGGAACAATTACAATTTTGTTAAAATATTATGAAAGACAGAGAATTATTACGAATTTAAAAAGGATTAGTAAACCCGGGTTAAGAGTTTATGTAAAGAAAGACGATATACCTGAAGTACTGGGTGGATTAGGTATCAGTATTCTATCCACATCTAAGGGAATAATGTCCGGAAAAGAAGCCAAGAAAAAGCATTATGGAGGAGAAGTATTGTGCTATATCTGGTAGTATAAAATCCAGATATTTCGAAAAGCATTCTTTTATAAAGACATATACTTAATACTGAATAAAAGTTAAATCTGATGATTTCATGCAAGGAGGAAAATATGTCCAGAATAGGAAAATTACCCATTGATATTCCAGATGGGATTTCTGTTGATATAAAAAATAAAACAATAACTGCAAAGAAAAATAATCAGGAATTAAACTATAAAATAAACCCTGATATAGAAGTAAAAATTAAAGATAATCAAATATTTGTTGAAAGACCAAGTGATCTTACATTACATCGTTCTTTGCATGGCCTAACAAGAAATTTGATCTTTAATATGATTAAGGGACTTAATGAAGGTTTTGAAAAGACATTAGAAATAGTAGGGGTAGGATATCGGGCTGATGTAAAAGGTAAAGACCTTGAACTAAGTCTGGGTTATTCTCACCCAATTAAAGTTCAGGCACCTGAAGGAATTGAATTTATTGTTGATAAACAAAAAATAATTAAAGTAAAAGGTGCCGATAAGCAATTAGTTGGAAAAATTGCATCTGAGATAAGAAATTATCGTAAGCCAGAGCCGTACAAAGGAAAAGGAATTAAGTACATAGATGAACATGTAAGAAGGAAAGTCGGTAAGGCTGGAGCAACAGCCGGCAGTTAATTAATAATATTTAGTTATTAGTAATACCAGAAAGAGGTGTACATAGTTTTATGAAAGATAAAAAGACAATGGCGTGGATTAGAAGAAAAAAAGGTATCAGAAAAAAAATATATGGTACCAGCGAAAAACCTAGAGTAACTGTTTTTCGTAGTTCAAAGAATATTTATGTACAAGCTATTGATGATGATGAAGGAAAGACACTATTATCCTTATCTACATTATCTCCTGAAGTAAAGAAAGAAATATCATATGGAGGAAATGCAAAAGCTGCTGAAGTAGCCGGGAAAATATTAAATAAAAAATTAATAGATAAGGGAATTAATCAAGTTGTGTTCGATAGAAATGGATATTTGTTTCACGGTAGAATCAAGTCCTTAGCAGATCAGATAAAATTAAAGGAAAAGAAATAAATCTGTATTTCAAATATAATTTATATAATTAAAAAGATTTAATAATCGATAGGGAGAGGAGATGAATACATGCAGAGGGTTACAAATGAAGAACAGGAATTTAAAGAAAGCGTGGTTTTTGTAAATAGAGTAAGCAAAGTCGTTAAAGGTGGAAGAAGATTTGGCTTTAGTGCCATGGTCGTAGTGGGGAACGGTAATGGTTCTGTAGGGATTGGATATGGTAAGGCAAAAGATGTATCAGATGCAATTAAAAAAGGTGTTACAAAAGCAAAGAAGGAAATGTATAAAATCAAGACAAGGAAAAATACAATACCTCATACTGTTACAGGTGTACATAGTGGTGCTAAAGTATTTTTACGGCCTGCTTCTCCAGGAACAGGAGTTATCGCTGGTGGTGCTGTTAGGGCAATTATTGAAGCAGCAGGAATACAAGATATTCTAACAAAATCATTAGGCAGTGATAATAACTTAAACATTGTAAGAGCTACAATGAAAGCCTTGCTAAGCCTAAAAAATGCCAGAGAAGTTGCTAAACTAAGAGGAATTCCTGTAGAGAAAATATATAGTTAATCGTAACTGAGGGGGAATATAATAATGAAGTTAAATAACTTAGAAAAAAGTCCCGGGTCAGTCCATGCCAAAAAACGTGTAGGCAGAGGCAATGCTTCCGGAAATGGTACAACTGCCGGTAGAGGAATGAATGGACAAAAAAGCAGATCTGGTTCGAAAACAAGGTCATATTTTGAAGGTGGTCAAATGCCATTAAGCCGTAGAATACCGAAACGCGGTTTTTGTAATATTTTTAAGAAAGAATATGCAATTATAAATCTTGAAAAATTAAATAGATTTAATGACGATGAAGTTATAAATCCCGAACGATTTTTGGAAGAAGGCATGATAAAAAAAATCGGGGATGGCATTAAAATACTTGGCGGAGGAGCAATAAATAAAAAAATAACAGTACGAGCGCACCGTTTTAGCCAGGAAGCTATAAAGAAAATAGAATCAGCCGGTGGGAAGGTTGAGGTGATTTAAGTGCTGGATCAACTTCGTAGTCTATTCAAAATACCTGATTTAAAAAGCCGTCTTTTATTTACATTAGCAATGTTGATTGTAGTTAGACTGGGTAGTCATATTCCTTTACCCGGAATTGATAAACAAGCAATGGCAAACTTATTAACACAAGGTGGAATTCTTGGTTTTTTTGATCTTTTTGCAGGTGGCGCATTAAGTCGTTTTTCACTATTTGCATTAGGAATTATGCCATATATTAATGCTTCTATTATCATGTCACTATTGCAGTCAGTAGTTCCATTGTTTGAACAATGGGCAAAAGAAGGACAGGAAGGAAGAACCAAATTAAATCGAATAACACGATATGGCACTGTAGTTTTAGGGTTAATACAGGCTGTTGGTATTAGCGCATGGCTGGAAAGTCTACAGGTATTAATGATTAGTGGTTTAATGTTCAGATTTTTATTGGTTATCAGTTTGACTGCAGGTACATGTTTTTTAATGTGGCTGGGTGAGCAAATTAGCGACTATGGGATTGGTAATGGAATTTCAATAATAATATTTGCCGGAATTGTTGCCAGAATACCAACTGAGATTATACAAACATGGAATTTATTCAGAGTTGGAGAGATAAGCATTATATCACTTATAAGTCTGGTAGTAGTTATTGTTTTAGTTATTGCAGGAGTCGTTGCAATCCAACAAGGTCAAAGACGTATTCCTGTGCAGTATGCAAAAAGAGTTATAGGTCGAAAATTATATGGTGGACAAGGCACCCATATACCGCTAAGGGTTAACCAGGCCGGTGTTATTCCTATTATATTTGCCTCAGCCATATTAATATTTCCAGGTACTATCGCACAATTTTTTCAAGGTTCTGCTTTTATGCAAAAAGTATCAGCAGCTCTTTCACCTGGTACGCCATTATACTTAACCTTATATGCTATATTGATTTTAGTGTTCACGTTTTTCTATACAGCTATAACCTTTAATCCTCAAAATATGGCGGATAATTTAAAAAAATACGGAGGTTTTATACCTGGAAGAAGACCTGGGAAAGCAACTGCAATGTATATTGATAATATTATGACCAGAATAACATTAAGTGGGGCTATATTTTTGGCAATTATAGCAATACTTCCAAACATATTAATCGAAATTACAGGAATTACTACTATATATTTTGGTGGCACTTCTGTTTTAATCATGGTCGGTGTTGCTCTGGAAACAGTTCAACAGATAGAATCTCATATGCTAATGAGACATTATGAAGGTTTTATAAAGAAATAATAACTATTAATTATTTATAAATAATAAATAAGGGGATTTTCATGATAATTGTATTATTAGGTCCTCCTGGAGCAGGTAAGGGAACCATTGCCCATGAAATAAAAAAGGAGAATGATATCCCAATTATTTCTACAGGAGATATTTTAAGGAATGCCATAAAAAATGAAACTGATTTAGGTAAGAAAGCACAATCTTATATGAACTCAGGCAAATTAGTTCCTGATAATTTGATTATGAAAATAATCGAGGACAGAATAATAAAAAGTGATTGCCAGTCCGGATTTATGTTTGATGGTTTTCCAAGAACTATACAGCAGGCTATTGATTTGGATTTATTAATGAAAAGTTTATCCATTAAAATTGATCAGGTGTTTTATTTTGAGACTTCAAAAAAAACAATATTAGAAAGGTTATCATCCAGAAGGGTTTGTACTAAATGTGGTGCCATTTATAATCTTAATTATGATCCTCCGCAAGTAGAAGGAACATGTGATATTTGCGGTGGAAAGCTTATTCAAAGAGATGATGACAAGGAAGAAACAATTTTACAGCGACTCGAAGTATTTAATAATGAAACATTGCCACTTGTGGATTACTATCAAAAGAGACATCTATTAACAAGGGTTAATTCGAATATTGAACTTGAAGAGAGGTTAAAAGTAGTAAAGGACACTCTAAGTAATCTTGGAATTAGCAGAAAGAAATAATGTATGGTTATAATAAAAACAGATAAAGAGATTCAACAGATAAAGAAAAGTTGCCAGCTAACAGCAAATACGTTAAAATATATCTCTGATAAAGTGAAACCTGGTATAAAAACTATTGATATTGATAAAATGGCAGAGGATTACATTATAAAGCATGGCGGGAAACCATCATTCAAGGGATATGGCCCTGAAGGTAATGAGTTTCCTTCATCTGCATGTATTTCCATAAATGATGAAATAGTGCATGGAATACCAGGTGAAAGAATTTTAAGAGAAGGTGATATTGTTAGTATAGATATTGGGACTTATTTAAATGGTTATTATGGAGACAGTGCTGTTACTGTGGCTGTTGGAAAGATAAGTAAAGTAGCTGAAGAATTAATTAAAACAACAAAAGAATGTTTATATGAAGGTATTAAGAAAGCACAGAATGGTAACTATTTAGGTGATATAGGTTACGCAATTCAAACTTTAGCTGAAAAAAGGAACTTTTCTGTAGTCAGGGAATTTGTTGGTCATGGTGTTGGCTTGAAGGTTCATGAAGATCCACAAATACCTAATTATGGTAGACCTAAAACAGGTATGAAATTAGAAAAAGGTATGGTAATAGCTATAGAGCCAATGATAAATGAAGGTAAATATCAAACAATCAGTGGTAGTGATGGATGGACAGTAAAAACTGCTGATGGAAGTTTGTCAGCTCATTTTGAACATACTATAGCAATATATGAAAAAAATAATGAAATATTAACAGTATGAAATTAAAGACAATTTCAGGAACTATACATTATTTTTTAAATGGGAGATGATTGTATAATGGGTAAAGAAAAATATGTAGAAATGAAAGGAACTGTAACCCAGGCACTACCTAATGCAACTTTTAAAGTTGAATTAGAGAATGGTTGCGAAGTATTAGCACATATATCTGGTAAGATTAGAATGCATTTTATACGTATATTGCCTGGAGATAAGGTAAAAGTTGAAATTTCTCCATATGATTTAAGTAGAGGTAGAATTATATATCGATTATAATGAATAGGTATATATAAAATATTGAAATAATATATAACATAATCTATTATATATTAAATTGTATTTAAGTGTAGCTATATACCTATAGTTCGAATTATAATATTTTTTATTTAGGTGTATTCAAGATTTTATAGCAGGAGAGGAATTAAAAAATGAAAGTCAGAACATCTGTAAAAAAGATTTGTGAAAAATGTAAATTAATAAGAAGACATGGAAAAATAATGGTAATATGCAATAATCCCAAGCATAAACAAAAACAGGGAAAATAATAAAGGGGGAAAAATTATATGGCTAGGATTAGCGGTGTTGACATACCAAATAATAAAAATATAGATTGTGCATTGACATATATATATGGTATTGGATATACATTATCAAGAAAGATACTGACTGAAGCAGGTATTAACTTTGAAACTAAAGTAAAAGATTTAAAGGATGAAGAGATTAACAAAATTAGGGATTTGATTGGCAAAGACCTTAAGGTTGAAGGAGAACTAAGAAGTCAAAGAACTGCAGATATAAAAAGGTTAATGGAAATTGGTTCTTATCGGGGATTAAGACATAAAAGAAGCTTGCCTGTTAGAGGACAACGAACAAGTACTAATGCGAGAACAAGAAAAGGACCACGAAGAACTGTTGGTATTAAAAGAAGTAAGTAATATAGAATTTTACGTTTTATAATTATTGGAAAGGAGAATATTTTGGCTACAAAAAAGCAGGCAAAAAAAGTCAGAAAGAAAAAAGTAAGAAAGAATATATTAAAAGGCATTGTACACATTCAATCAACTTTTAATAATACCATTGTAGCTATTTCAGATACGGAAGGAAATATTGTTTCCTGGGCAAGTGCAGGATCTATTGGAAATAAGGGAAGTAAAAAAAGTACTTCGTTTGCAGCACAAAGAACAGCTGAGGAAGCCGGGAAAAAAGCAATGGATCAAGGTATGAGAGATATAGATGTGTATGTAAAAGGTCCTGGATCCGGGAGAGAAACGGCTATACGCTCATTACAGGCAATTGGTTTCAAAATAAATACAATAAGAGATGTTACACCGATACCACATAATGGTTGCAGACCTCCTAAACAGCGTAGAGTTTAGCTTTTGGTGTGATCTAATAAATAATGAATAAAATGATAATTATAAATATCTAAATAAGTAATGTTAATTATTTATAAATAATACATAATTTTACCTTAAGGAGGTAATTACATGGCTAGATATACGGGTCCTGTTTGTCGGCTATGCCGAAGACAGGGAACCAAGTTATTTTTAAAGGGAGAAAGGTGTTATACTGAAAAATGTGCAGTTGAAAAAAGAGAAAATGCACCAGGTAAAAGTTCCCAAAGCAGAAGAGTGAGAAAATTATCAAACTATGCCATTCAGTTGAAAGAAAAACAGAAGATGAAAGATATGTATGGTCTTTTAGAAAAACAATTTAGTAATCTTTTTGAAAAGGCAGAGAAGAAACATGGAGTAACCGGTGAGAACTTTATTCAGTTTTTAGAAAGAAGATTGGATAATATTGTTTACCGTTTGGGTTTTGCCAATTCGAGAGCAAAAGCCAGGCAGCTTGTTAGACATTCCCATATTTTGGTAAATGGTAAAAAAGTTAACATACCTTCCTATATGGCAGAATTAAATGATGTTATAGAAGTCAGGGGAAAAAGCCAGAGTATTAATGAATTGAAAGAACTAAAAGAAGAAGAGAGAGAAGTTAATGTTCCTTCGTGGCTAGAAGCCGATATTAAAAATTTAAAAGGGAAAGTGGTTAAGCTTCCTTCTAAAGAAGACATTGATATGCCTATTGATGAAAAGCTAGTCGTTGAATTCTATTCCAGATAAAATGGCACTTAACAATCAATACCGGAAGGAGATATTTCAATTGTTAGATATAAATAATATTAAAATAAAAATAGAAAATTTAACAGATAGTTATGGGCGTTTTATAATTGAGCCATTGGATAAAGGCTATGGTACAACTTTAGGTAATTCCTTAAGAAGAGTGTTATTATCTTCTTTAACTGGTGCAAGTGCAACTGCAGTAAGGTTTGAAGGAGTTGTTCATGAATTTTCTACAATACCCGGTGTAAAGGAAGATGTTAATGAAATTCTTCTAAACACAAAAGCCATTGTTTTTAAAATGTATGGTAGTAATTCTGAAGTATTAAGACTAAAAGCAAGTGGAAAAGGTATTGTAAAAGCAGGAGATATAACTCCGAACATAAATGTGGAGATCTTAAATCCAAATAGCACGATAGCCACTTTGAGCGATGATGGTAAATTGGATATGGAGATAATCGTTGAAGAAGGCACTGGATATATTACTGCGCCAGAAAATAAAAAGAAAGACCAGGCTATTAATTATATAACTATTGATTCAATGTTTTCACCTGTTATTAAGGTAGCATATAATATTGAAAAAACAAGTTCTGACCAGTTTATGAATTATGAAAAACTTGTTATGGATATATATACAAATAAAAGTATATTGCCAGACGAAGCGCTAAGCAAAGCTTCAAATATTCTTATTAAATATTTAAAGTTGTTTACAAAATTTTCTCCTGATGAAATGGAGTCTATAACTGATCAAATTGCAGAGGAAGAGAATGAAAATAATGAACAGAAAAAATTATTAGAAAAAAGCATAGAGGAACTTGATTTTTCAGTAAGATCATACAATTGTTTAAAGAAGTCTAATATTAATTCTTTCGGTGATATTATCAGTAAAACAGAAGAAGAAATAATGGGAATAAAAAATTTAGGTAAAAAGTCTTTTGAAGAAATCAAGGATAAAGTAAAAGAATTCGGCCTTTCTTTGAAAGATACTGAGATACAAAGGAGTGAGTCTGATGAGACATAGAAACTTAAAAAGAAAGTTAAATGTGGATACCAGCCATAGAAGGGCATTATTATCTAATTTGTCCATATCTATGATTATAAATCGAAAAATTAATACAACATTTCCTAAAGCAAAAGAATTGCAAAAATACTTAGAAAAAATAGTTACTGTAGCAAAAGAAGATAATCTACAATCAAGAAGGAAAGTATTCAAATCTATACAGAACAAACATGCTATCAAACTCCTTTTTGAAGAGATTAGTCCTCAGTACAAAGAAAGAAACGGGGGCTATACAAGAATTATTAAAGCCGGTTTTCGAAAAGGTGATGCAGCCCCGATGGCAGTTATAGAATTTGTTAAATAAAATATAGAAAATAATAAGGTTAATTTGTAAGGATTATATAGTAATGAGTATTCCTGCATTTTAACCTTTTTATTTTTATTATTAAAATACCATATTAGCTATAAGCTAATTAAAAGTCGTAAAAGAGGGATGTTTATTTGATAATATTTGATAACGTTTCATACCTTTACCATAATAATAAAGACAATAATTTATTTTCCTTGAAAAATATTAATATTGATATTCATAACGGGGATTTTATAGCTGTAATTGGTGCCAATGGCTCTGGGAAATCAACATTTGCAAAACATATTAATGGGTTGTTATTACCACAGGAAGGTGATGTTATTGTGAATAATATGAATACTAAAGATACAGATAAAATCTGGGAGATAAGAAAAAAGGTAGGAATGGTTTTTCAAAACCCTGACAATCAACTTGTTGCCACAACAATTGAGGACGATATTGCTTTTGGATTAGAAAATGTAGGAATAGATGAGTCGGAAATGAAAGAAAGGGTAGAATGGGCTTTGGATCTTGTTGGTATGCTTGAAATGAGAAACTGTGAACCTCATTTATTATCAGGCGGTCAAAAACAAAAAGTTGTTATTGCAGGAGCATTAGCTATGCATACATCATATTTAGTATTAGATGAACCAACTTCTATGTTAGACCCAAAAGGAAGAAGGGAAATACTTGATACTATAAAGAAATTAAATAGAGATGAAAAAATTACGATTATATATATCACTCATTTCATGTCAGAGGCAGCAGAATTTAATAAAATAATTGTGCTTAAAAGAGGTGAAATTGCATTAACAGGTACACCTCAAAAAATTTTTTTACAATCGGATGAACAGTTAAAGCAGTTAAATTTAGAATTACCTCCAACAACCATGCTTGCAAGAATGTTAAGCCAAAAAGGTATAAAGATTCCTCCAAATATTTTAAATAAAGAAGAAATGGTAGAAAAATTATGCTTATTAATCTAAAAAATGTTTCATATACCTATAATTTAAATATGCCATTTGAAACTGATGCTTTAAAGTCAATTAATTTAAAGATTAAAAGAGGGGAATTTGTTGGAATTATCGGACATACAGGGTGTGGGAAAACTACACTTCTGCAAATGTTTAATGGTCTGCTGGAACCTACTGAGGGAAAAGTATTCATTGATGGAGTAGATATACATCAAAATAAGGCAAAGCTTAAGGAAATAAGAAAAATAGTTGGGCTTACTTTTCAGTACCCCGAAAATCAGTTGTTTGAAGAGACTGTCTTTAAGGAAATTGCTTTTGGACCAAAAAATACAGGAATAAAAGATATTAATCAGTTGGAGAGAAGGGTCAGGAAGGCAATGAAAATGGTTGAAATGGATTATTCTATGTATAAGGACAAATCACCATTTAGCTTAAGCGGTGGTGAAATGCGTAGAGTTGCAATCGCAAGTATTCTGGCAATTGAACCAGATGTTATTATCTTAGATGAACCAACCGCAAGTCTTGATCCTCAAAACCGTAAAAAATTACTAAAATTAATCAAGGATCTTCATATATCTTTTCAAAAGACAATTATATTAGTTTCACATAATATGGAAGTAGTTGCAGAGTTATCGCAAAGAATAATAGTTATGGAAAACGGAAGAATTGTAATGGACGACACACCGAAAGCAATTTTTAGGGATAATGTAGAGAGGTTAGAAACAATAGGGTTATCATTGCCTCAGATTACATATATTATGCATAAATTAAAAACAATGGGAAGGCCTGTTGACTCAGGTGTTTTAACACTGGAAGAAGCAGAAAGTGAAATTATAAACTTAATAAATAAGAGAAGGTAAATGAAATTTATTAGAAATTTAACAATTGGCCAATATATTCACAAGGAATCAACTATTCACAGATTAGATCCGAGAATTAAAATATTAATAACCTTATTTATAATTATTACAATATTTTTAATTAATACATGGGTAGGTTTTTTGGTTGTTGGTATATATCTATTTAGTGGGATAGCCCTGTCAAAGGTTAATCCAAAATATGTATTGTTGGGCTTAAGGCCATTGTTATTCTTAATAATACTGACATTATTAATACATTTTTTTACAACACAAGGAGAAGTTATTTTAAAAATATGGATTCTATCAATTACAAAAGAAGGTTTGATTCGCGGATTTTTTATTGCAACCAGATTATTTTTATTAATTATAGCAACTTCATGGTTAACACTGACCACTTCTCCAATTGGCTTAACAGATGGAATTGAAAGGCTATTGTCTATTTTTAAAAGTATTAAAGTACCAGCTCATGAGATAGCAATGATGATGACAATCGCACTTCGTTTTATTCCAACTTTGATGGAAGAAACAGAAAAAATAATAAAAGCTCAAGTTGCTCGTGGTGCAGATTTTGACAGTGGTAATATTATAAACCGTATAAAGAACATGATTCCTATAATTATTCCATTATTCATAAATGCATTCCATCGTGCTGATGAGTTAGCAATTGCAATGGAAGCAAGGTGTTATAGAGGAGGAAATGGAAGAACACATTATCGAACGTTATCAATAAAGAGAAATGATAAGTTGTTTTTCATTATAAGTTTTTTGGTGATAATATTAGCATTTGTATTTGGAAAGTATTAGGGTTATAGTATTATGGAAAATACAAAAAATATTAAACTTATAATTGCTTATGATGGAACAAATTATTACGGTTGGCAAAAACAAAAAAACAGAAAAACAATTCAAGGAACAATTGAGAAGGTTATAAGGAATATTACTGGAGAAAATAGAATAAAGCTAAATGGATCAGGTCGTACAGATGCCGGTGTGCATGCCATAGGTCAAGTTGCTAATTTTATCACAAAAAGCTCAATGCCTGTAAATAAATGGACACTTGTACTAAACCATAATCTGCCGGGTGATATAAGGGTTAGAAAGGCACAATCTGTTAGTATGGATTTTCATGCAAGGTATAGTGCGAAAAGCAAAATTTACAAGTATTTCATAATGAACAGAAGTTTATTCGATACCAGGTTTTCTTCAAAAGTTGTCTTTATGAGAAATTATTATTATTTTCTTAATAAACAATTAGACATTCATAGAATGATAGAAACTTCCAAATATCTTTATGGCTATCATGATTTTAGTGCTCTTAGTTGCTTGAATAAAAAGAAAAATGACAGGAGAGTAAACAGATTAAGAACTATTAAAAGCATCAATATTAAGAAAAATAAGCAAATAGTTTGTTTTACAATTGAAGCAGATGCTTTTTTATATAAAATGATGAGACTAATTGTTGGAACATTAATAAATTTTTCAATGAATAAACGTGAACCAAAGGAAATAATAAATATTCTTGAAGGAAAAAATAATCAAAAATCAGGAATAGTGTTGCCACCAAATGGACTGTACTTAATAAAGGTAAGATATTAGGGATAATATTATAAATTAAATGATAAAATAAGCATTTAGCAAGAATTATCTTGACATTAATACTTAATTATATTAGAATTTTTATGTTATTTTATCCTATTATTGATTATTCCGACAGAGGGAGGAAAAATTGAAGACATTTAGAGAAAAACAGGAAAATATACAAAGAAATTGGTATCTGTTTGATGCAAAAGGAAAGATATTGGGCAGACTTGCTACAGAAGTAGCATCTATTTTAAGGGGAAAAAATAAAGTTGTATTTGATCAATCACAAGATTTAGGTGATTATGTCGTTGTAATTAATGCCGAAAAAGTTAAAGTGACTGGTAATAAAGCAGAACAAAAATTGTATAGACATCACACCGGTTATCCAGGATCATTAAAAGAAGTAAAGTTTGAAGAAATGATAGAAAAAAAACCAGAAATGGTTATTGAAAAAGCAGTTAAAGGAATGTTACCTAAAAATAAGCTAAGTCGTTCAGTAATGAAAAAGCTTAAAGTGTACCGTGGAGATAAACACCCGCATACTGCTCAAGAAGTTATTGTTATAAACTAATCGATAAGGAGGTGCAATTTTGACGATTAACAGATTTTATGGCACTGGAAGAAGAAAAACCTCAATTGCCAAGGTTTGGTTATATCCTGGCAAAGGTAATATCTCTATTAATAATAAACCTTTAAATGAATATTTCCCCAATAATAATGATGTAATAATAGCTGAAGAACCTTTGCGCTTGGTTAATAAAATGGAAGAAGTGGATGTTAATATTAAAGTAACCGGTGGTGGCACTACCGGACAAAGTGGGGCAGTTAGACATGGAATAGCCAGGGCATTGGTGGAATATGATCATTCGCTCAGACCAGTTTTAAAGAAAGAAAAAATGCTGGAACGTGATGCTCGAATGAAAGAAAGAAAAAAATATGGCAAAAAAGGCGCAAGGGCAAGTTATCAATTTTCAAAGAGATAATATGGTCTTTCTGCTTTTTAAATATTGTTTTATTTGTTATGCTTATCAGAAAAAAATAGCCATCATCAAAGTATTTTATGATAAAATAATTTTGGGATGGCTTTTTTATTTTAGTAAAAGGTTAATAAGGTAAAAAATGTCTTTAAATATATCTGTGTTGGATATTTTAGATATTGTTTTAATAACTTTTATTCTTTATAATGTTTTTCTATTAATAAAAGACACACCTGCTGTCCAAATTATTAAAGGATTTGTGGTTCTTTTTATTTTTTCTTTTATTGCTAATTGGCTGGGATTGAGAACAATAAATTGGTTAATAAAAGGCTTGATGGCGATGCTTGTAGTAGCAATCCCAATTATATTCCAACCAGAACTAAGAAGATTATTATTAAAAATGGGTAAAGGTGGTTTCCTGAGTAATATACCATTATTTAGACAGGGAGAGGAAACAAAACAGTGGGAAGAGCTAATTAATGGTATTATTATGGTCGTGCCAATGCTTTCTGCAGAAAAAAATGGAGCCCTAATTGTATTAGAAAGAGAAGTTGGATTACAAGATATTTTAGAAACTGGAATTACTTTAAATAGTGATTTTTCCTCAGAATTGCTTTATTCCATTTTCCTGCCAAATTCACCATTGCATGATGGTGCAGTTATTATAAGGAATAACAGAATTGCGGGAGCAAACTGTATATTGCCTTTGACAAAAAGAACTGATTTAAAAAAATATTTAGGAACAAGGCACAGGGCAGCAATAGGATTAAGTGAAACTACCGATGCTTTAATTGTAGTAGTTTCGGAAGAAAGAGGCGCTATTACTGTTGCTATTGATGGAAAACTGACAAGACCAATGAAGCCACAATTACTCAAAAAATTTTTACAGAAATTATATCACCCAAAAAGGATAAAATTATTCGATTCAGCAAAAAAAGGTAATCAAAAAAATGATTAAAATTAAAACAATCTTACTTAAAAATTTAGATATCAAACTGTTGGCATTTGCAATGGCAATTGTACTATGGTTTTATATATCCAGTGAATATAATATAACAGCTGAAAGATATTATGATATAGAGGTAAGACCAATTAATTTAAGTGGCAATTTATCAATTAAAGAAATAAGAGACAAGGTAAGTGTTGGAATTCAGGGGCCACAAAATATATTGGAAAATATTTCATCCCAAAAGATAGTTGGCACAGTAGATTTAAAAAATATAAGAGAAGCGGGTGAATACCAAATAATAACTGATATTGTTGTTCCCAAAAGTACCAACATCACTAAAATAATTCCTAATGAAATAAGAGTTACAGTTGAAGAAATAATAGAGAGTACATTTCCCGTGGAATACAGTTTAATTGGTTTACCCGAAAGAGGTTATTCTTTAGAGGATGAGCCTGAAATAAATCCGCAGGAGGTTACAATCGCTGGAGCTGAATCGTTGCTTCAAATAATTGAAAAAGTAAAAATAGATATAGATATTTCCTCAATAAATGAAGACATATCAAGAGAAGAAAAAGTTTCTGTTTTCAGTAAAGAAAATAGTGAGATAGAAGGGTTAAAGGTAAATCCTGAGACAGTTTCTGTACTTATCAGGGTAGGCGAAGGATACCCAGAAAAAATATTGCCAATTAGACCACGTATTGTTGGGAAGCCGGCTCCTGAATATTACATATCAAAAATTGAAGCTGATCCCAGCTATATCCGGGTATATGGGAACTATTCAAAAATAGGATATTTAAATTATTTAGAAACTATTCCTATTGATGTGAATGGAATTTCTAAAACGCTTACTGTAAGAATACCACCAATTCTTGGAGAAGGGATATACCTTGCAGATGAGCAAATAACATTAGTTGAGGTGCAGATATTTGTCGAGGAAAAGGAAGAGGAGTATTTATTCCAGGATATCAGTATCATGCATCAAGATGCATCTCCTTTTGTTGATTATCAATTAAATCCAGAGATGGCTGATGTTAAAGTGGTAGGTAAATCAAGCAGTTTTAAAAATATAACAGATAAGGATATAAAATTATTTGTAAACCTTTCAAATGTTGAAAGCGAAAAAGCAAAAGTAGAAGTAGAATTACCTCCAGAGATTGATTTGATTCAGGTTATTCCTGAAGAAGTAGAAATAACAATAAAAAAATAATATATATTTCTAAAAATATTTTATTGTTTAGAAAAGAAGTGAGGAACTCATGGCTAATCTATTCGGTACTGATGGAATAAGAGGTCTGGCAAACCAATACCCGATGACTGCAGAGGTTGCTTTAAATCTTGGAAGAGCAATCGGGTATTATTTTAAAAATAGTAAAAATATTAATATTTTAATAGGAAGAGATACCAGAATTTCTGGAGATATGTTAGAATATGCGCTTAGCGCAGGTCTTTGTTCAACCGGTATAAGTGTACTGGATGCCGGTATTGTAACAACCCCGGCAGTTGCATATTTAACTAAGTACTTTAAAGCATCAATGGGAATAGTGATTTCTGCTTCACATAATCCTTATTATGACAACGGGATTAAATTCTTTTTTAGTGATGGTATGAAGTTTGATAATGAAAAAGAAGAAGAAATTGAAAATATACTAATAAATGAGAAATACAAGAAAATAAATATATCAGGAAAAAATATTGGAAAAATAGAATTACTAAGAGACGCTAAAAAGATTTATATTGACTATATTATTAATTCTACTTCAGAAAGTGTGAAAAATTCAGACTATAAAATAATAATTGATTGTGCTAATGGCGCAGCAAGTATTTTGATAGAAGAACTGTATTCGAGACTTAAAATTAAAAATTTCTCAATTATTAATAATTTTCCAAATGGAACCAATATTAATCAGAATTGTGGCTCCACTAATTTAATCGATTTACAAAAAAAAGTAATAAGTGAAAACGCTGACCTTGGGCTTGCTTATGATGGTGATGCAGATAGAGTATTGGCAGTAGATGAAAAGGGGGAAATTGTAGACGGAGACCAAATTATGGCAATTTATGCTAATGCATTTTTAAAAAAAGGCATACTGGGAAATAATTTGATAGTTACTACACATATGAGCAATTTAGGGTTTGATGAAACAATTGAGAAAATTGGAGGGAAAGTTATAAGAACTGATATAGGGGACAAAAATGTTTTAAGAAAGATGTTGGAAGAAAATGCAGCATTAGGTGGAGAACAGTCAGGTCATATAATATTTCTTAAAAATAGCCCTAATGGAGACGGAATTGTTACTTCATTAAAACTATTGGAAGCTTTAAGTAGTAGCAATAAAAGGATTTCCTTACAGGCATCAATAATGAAAAAGTACCATCAAAAATTGCTAAACTATGATATTGTTGATAAAGAAGCTATGCTAAACAGCGAAGAATATAGTGTCATCAAAAATGATATTCAAAATATGATTAGTGGAAAAGGGAGGGTATTTATTAGACCTTCCGGCACTGAAAAAAAGATTAGAGTATTACTGGAAAGCAAGGATAAGAACATTATCGATAAGTGTAAGAATAACTTTGATGAATTCATGAAAAAATATGAATGAACAAATTCTTTTAATGGAATATATTACTGGCAAATGTGTTATAATTATATAACATTTCTTTACATAAAATGAAAAGAGAAGGATATAGGAGGGATAAAATATGTGAAAAATAAAAACTAAATAAAAGCGCCAGAACTTAATTATTAATTTTAATCACGACATGTTTTTTATAATTAAGTTGACGAGGGGGGAGTTTATCGAATATTCGGCGGATGCTCCCGGGATAGCCATTCTAAAGGTAATTTACAAAGCTTACAAGAAATTGTGAGGACAAAAAAATTACCAGGCTTTTATTGATCCTTAAATATATTGATAAATTTACTAATATAAATATATTTTTATAATCCTCATTAAGAAATTAAGAAACAACTATTATTTAGTTTAATTTAATGGATTAATAATGAGGATTTTTTATTTTAAGAAAGGAATTAATAATGTGCGGAATAATTGGATATATTGGAAATAAAGAAGCACTACCTGTTTTAATACAAGGATTAGAAAAATTAGAATATAGAGGATATGATTCTGCCGGAGTAGCAGTTCTAAATAAAGGAAATAAGATAAATATTCAAAAGTGCAAAGGCAGGATAGAATACCTGAAACAAATAATCAAAGAATCTGAGCTTAAAGGCACTATTGGATTAGGGCATACCAGATGGGCTACACATGGCAGGCCTAATGAAGCCAATGCTCATCCTCATTTTTCAAAAAAGCATGAAATTGTGGTTGTCCACAATGGCATTATAGAGAACTATTTAGAAATCAAAGAAAGATTAATCAATGATGGTTGTAAGTTTATTTCTGAAACAGATACAGAGGTATTACCACACCTCATCAAAAAAAATTACCATGAAAACCTGACTGAGGCAGTAAGAAAATCTTTAAAGGAGGTAAAAGGTTCTTATGCTTTAGGAATAGTATCAAATAAGGAGCCAGACAGGATAGTTGTTTCCAGATGTGGCAGTCCATTGGTAATTGGTGTTGGAAACGAAGAAATGTATATTGCTTCCGATATACCGGCACTCTTGAATTATACTAAAAAAGTTATATTTTTAGGAGAAAACGAGATAGCAACTATTGGTAAAAATTTTGTTAACATTATTAATTTGGAGGGAAAAGAGGTAAAAAAAGAAATAGTTGAAATTGATTGGGATTCAGAAATGGCAGAAAAAAGTGGTTATAAGCATTTCATGCTAAAGGAAATCTTTCAACAGCCATTAGTAATAAAAAATAACCTGAGCAAATATATTGACCAGAGTGGAGTAAATTTGAAAGATATTAATATGTCTGAAAAGATGATAAAAAAAATTAAAAAAATCCATATTATAGCTTGCGGAACTGCCTTCTATGCTTCACTTTTGGGAAAATATTTTATTGAAAAACTAAGTAGAATACCGGTAGAGGTAGATTATGCATCAGAATTTCGTTATCGAACCCAAATATACAATAGTGATTCCCTGGGAATTGTTGTTTCTCAGTCCGGGGAGACTGCTGATACTATTGCGGCTATGCGTTCATTTAAAAAAAGAAGTTGCCCTGTGTTTGCAATTGTTAATGTTATAGGAAGTACTATAAGTCGTGAAGCCGATGAATCTATTTACATTAATGCTGGTCCTGAAATTGGTGTAGCATCGACAAAAGCCTTTATTGGTCAGGTGATTTCACTGTATTTACTTGCTATTTTTTTAGGAAAAAACAAAAGAGTACTTTCTGCAGAGAATGAAAAAAAACTTATACAGGAGTTAATGGCTATTCCTCAAAAGATTGAAATGATTTTTAGCAAAGAAAATATAATTAAAGAAATTGCTGAAAAATACTCAAAATACCAACATTTTTTATATTTAGGGAGAGATTTTAATTTCCCAATAGCCTTAGAAGGAGCTTTAAAACTAAAGGAAATCTCTTACATCCATGCTGAAGCTTATACTGCAGGAGAAATGAAACATGGTCCAATTGCCTTATTGGACAAGAAGTTTCCCGTTGTTGCTATTTGTCCAAAAGATCATGTTTATAATAAAATGATTAGTAATATTAAAGAAGTTAATGCCAGAGATGCTAAAATAATTGCAATAGCTTCCGAAGGTGATAAACAGATTAAAAATATAGTAGATGAAGTAATATTTATCCCAACAGTTGAACAGACTCTATATCCATTATTGTCTGTTATCCCTCTACAGCTTTTAGCCTATTATATTGCAGACATTTTAGGCAGAGATGTGGATAAACCGAGAAATTTAGCTAAGAGTGTAACAGTAGAATAGATATTATATTATAGTAAATTATATATTACAGATATTAACAGGGTCAAAAGATGATTTTAAGTAAATTAATATTGCTGTTTATTTTTGTTCCATTCTTGGAGCTGTACATATTATTACAAGTAGGAAAACATATTGGAGTACTACTGACAATTATTGTTGTAATTGTAACCGGAATTGCTGGTGCATATTTGGTAAAAAAACAGGGATTACATATTATAATGCGAATAAAAAGAAAAATGAATGAAGGAATCATACCAACTGACAATTTAATGGAAGGGGTTTTAATCCTTATTGGGGGAATATTATTATTAACCCCCGGGTTTATTACTGATATTGTTGGTTTTATAATAACTATTCCACAAAGCCGAAAGATTTTTTTAATGTATTTTAAAAAATGGGTAAAGAATAAGATAGGGGATAGCAAAATTAATTATACAAATTATAACTATGAATAAAGTATCATATAAAAATATCATTCAATGTGTATTATGAAAACTGTTTAATTAAATAAGGTTTAAAATAATTTATGAAAAGCGTTTAATGAAAGCTATTATTTTTTGGTGTAAATCATAAAAAGCAATAACCACAAAAAATAAAAATAAATAAAAGATAGTGGTTGCTAAATTGAATAATTACCAGCTACCTGTAAGATTTTAAAAGTCACAGGCAGTTTATGGTTGCCATTTTAATTATTTAAAACTAATTAAGCCTATAGCTATATCAAAATTTTAATATATTTTATAATTAATTTAAGGAATATAATGATTGTTGGATGTGGAATTGATTTAGTAAGAATTAGCAGAATAAAAAAAATTATTGCTAAATGGGATGATTGTTTCCTAAAAAGAATATATACCCAAATTGAAATTGATTATTGTGAAAGTAAAAACGAGAGGCGGTATCAGTCATATGCTGGTTATTTTGCTGCAAAAGAAGCATGGGTTAAAGCTATCGGGACTGGTTTTCGCGAAATAAAATGGAAAGAAATTGAAATTAGAAATAATAATATGGGTAAACCCGAAATCTATTTATCAAATCGATTAAATAAAATAATAAAGGAAAAGGGTATTATTAATATACAGCTCTCAATATCGCATGTAGAAGGTTTAGCCGTAGCATTGGTAATTATCGAAAATTAGAGTTATCATAATATATAAAGAGACTTAAATATTATATTGATTGAATTGTATAAGGAATTGTTTAAAAGAAATATTGCTAATAAAAAATAGTTCAAAAAATCTCTTTAGTACTAACGATATCAACTATATTTTTTATTATAAAAAACTAAGGAGGCAAATATGAAAGAGTTATTAGGACCTACGTGGATTGAAATTGACCTGGATGCAATAAAACAAAATATTAAGAATATTAGGAAACTGATTGGTGAGCAAGTAAAAATTATGGGCATTGTAAAGGGGAATGCCTATGGACATGATTCTATTGAGGTTGCAAAAATATTAATTAATAATGGCGTAGAATATCTTGCTGTAGCCAGAATTGAAGAAGCAATAATTCTGAGAAAAAACAATGTCAAAGTACCAATATTGGTGTTAGGCGTATCACCAGAGGAACAACTGTATTTATACATTGATTATGATATTATGCCAACAATTTGTGATCCAGAGACTGCCGAACAATATAATAAAATAGCTATCAAAAAGAATAAGAATGTGTTGGTTCATCTAAAAATTGAAACGGGAATGGGTCGCCTTGGTATATTTCCACAGAAAGCAATTAATGTAATAAAACAAATTATAAAACTGGATTGCATTGATATTCAGGGAGTATATACTCATTTTTCAACAGCCGATGAGGTCGATAAACAGTACACCGGCTCTCAGTTACAAATATTTAATGAGGTAATTAGTAAGATAAAAAGTAGCAATATACCAAAAATCCCGTTTTTCCATATGGCGAATAGTGCTGCAATATTGGAATTACCTGAAACATGGCTGGATATAGTCCGGCCTGGTTGTATAATTTATGGCCTATACCCGTCAAAGGAAGTTAAAAAAACTATACAACTGAAATCAGCTTTATCTTTTAAAAGTCGAATTTCTTTTATAAAAAGGTTTGAAATAGATAAATTTATAGGATATGGTCGAACATATAAAACAAAAAAAAGTACATTAGTTGCCACAATACCAGTTGGTTATGCGGATGGCTACTCTAGACTTCTGTCAAATCAAGGAAAAGTTCTGGTAAATGGCATAAAAGTTCCGGTAATTGGCAGGGTATGTATGGACCAACTGATGATTGATGTAACAGATATAGAGAATGTTGAAGTAGGTAGTGAGGTAGTTTTATGGGGCGAGCAAATGGGAGATATTATAGAAATTGAAAGAATTGCTGAATTGCTAAATACAATTGTAGATGAAGTAGTGCATCTTACTGATAAATCGAGAGTTGCAAAGTTATTTATCAGGGATGAAAAACCCTGGAAGATAAAAAATATTTTAGGTGAATATAAAATTGCTGAATAATGGAAAAAGTAAGAATCACAATAGCAATAATAGCTTAACACTTATCAGTAAAAAACCAGAAGAAACAAGAAAAATTGGTAAAAAAATAGGAAGCCTCCTAAAGAGAGGAGATTTAATTGCCTTAAATGGAGACCTTGGAGCAGGCAAAACTTGTTTTGTTCAAGGAATTGCAAGTGGTATAAATTGTAGTGGCAAGGTATCCAGTCCCTCTTTCTCAATCATAAAAGAATATTCGGGACGTTTGCCTATCTATCATTTTGATTTATATCGACTTAATCAGGCTGAAGAAATAGAAGAACTTGGTTATGAGGAGTATTTTTATGGTGATGGAATTGTATTGATAGAATGGGCTGATAAAATTAAAAAATATTTACCAAAAGAACTGTTATTAGTGAAAATAAAAATAGAAGAAGAGTACTGTACGAGAAAAATTATTTTTAAGCCGATAGGAAAAAGATATATTAAATTAGTGGAAGGATTAATAGACATTTGAAAATATTAGGAATCGATACCGCGACCCAAATATTAAACTTGGCCATTATTGAGAATAGTAAAGTTATATATGATTACAGGATGAACAAAGAGGGGACCACCCACTCTGGAACATTGATACCATTTATAGAGAATATTATTAATTTTGCAGGTTTTAAATTATGCCAGTTAGATGGAATTGCGACAGCTATTGGTCCTGGCTCTTTTACCGGTCTGAGAATTGGTCTGGCTTCAGCAAAGGGATTGGCCTTTGCACTGTCAATTCCACTCATTGGAGTAAATACATTGGAAGCATATGCCTTACAATGGAAAGATTTGCCAGGTACATTATGTCCGATTATTAAAGCAAGAAAAGATGAATATTATTTTACTATCTATCAAAAAAGTAAAAGAAATAACAGATTAATAAAAAAAGTAGAATACCAATGCAAAAAATGGATTAATATTAAAGAACAATTACTAATGTTTGAAACGCCTTTTTTTATTTTTGGTTATGGAATTGAGGATCTTTTTCAAGAGAACATCTCAAGTAAGAACTTTAAAGATAAATATATTATTCTTAAAAAGGAAGAACCACCTGGAGCATCGTACATTGCTTTGATCGGTGAAGATAGGATTATAAAAAATAAATATGATGATATGTATGCATTATCACCTTTTTATATCTGCAAATCAGCAGCAGAAAGGAATAAATATAGTGCCAACAATAAAGGGTTACAAAATGAAAAATAAAATCATATTAGGGATTGAAACCTCTTGTGATGAGACATCAGTAGCTATAGTAGAAAATGGAAAAAAAGTATTATCAAATATTGTTTCTTCACAAATAGAAATACATAAAAAATATGGTGGTGTTGTCCCGGAAATAGCATCAAGGCAACACATGAAACATATTCTTATTAGCCTTAGTGAAGCATTGGAGAAAGCCAAAATGACCCTGGATGAAATAGATGGTATAGCGGTTGTAAATGGTCCTGGCTTAAAAGGGTCTCTGTTGATAGGTTTATCTTTTGCCAAGGCAATCGCATATGCCATAAAAAAACCTTTAATTAGTGTCAATCATATTGAAGGACATATATATGCTAATTTTTTATGTCATAAAGATATTGCATTTCCATTTTTATCTTTAATTGTTTCAGGTGGCCACACATCACTTATACTGGTTCAGGCCATGGGTGAACACACAACATTAGGGAGTACTAGAGATGATGCAGCAGGGGAGGTCTTTGATAAGGTAGCCAAATATTTAAATTTATGCTATCCGGGAGGACCAGTAATTGAAGAATTATCTTTAAAAGGCAAAGATGATGCCATTGATTTTCCCAGACCGCTAATAAGTGCTTCAAATTTTGATTTTAGTTTTAGTGGCTTAAAAACAGCTGTAATTTATTATGTAAATAAAGTAAGAAAATTTGATAATAAGTTACCCTTAGAAGATATATGTGCTTCTTTCCAAAAAGCCGTATTTGATACTTTAATATCAAAAACATTGT
>Ga0265294_10001604_pt1 | contig 30457 bp, 20 predicted proteins | sample MunlanPumphouse3_FD_192504 | JGI IMG/M metagenome (GOLD analysis project Ga0265294, IMG submission 192504) | Groundwater microbial communities from a municipal landfill in Southern Ontario, Canada - Pumphouse #3 | ecosystem: Environmental > Aquatic > Deep subsurface > Groundwater | place...
ATATGAAGACAGGGAAGATATGGACGAAAAAGGAGACATAAGTGCAATAGAGCCTGAAAAGATAGTGTCCGAAGTCTGCGAGCCAGTAGCAAACAGGCAGAGGCTTCTTATGCTCAAGGCGCTTTCAGGTGAGAACAAGACCTTTTCCGAACTTTCTAAACTCACAGGGCTTCGCGGAGGAAACCTGTTATTCCATCTGCAGAAACTGCTTGATACAGGCATGGTTCTGCAGAGAAGCGAGAGGGGAGACTATATTATTACAAGAAAGGGATATTCAACCCTTCAGGGTTTGTCAAGAATATATTCCGAGATAGGTCTAATTGACTGAGAATTTAAGAATCTGATCGGGAAAAGGCAAAAACAGAGAGAAATTAAACAAATATAAGATAAAATAAAAATAGACTCAGTTCCAAAATCTAGTGATTTCTACATTTTTTGATTGAAATCTTGAATTCCCCTGCAGAATTCAATTTTCGATCAAACTCAATATCCAAGCTCTTCTGGCACAGGTCAATATGTCATGCTCAAAGAATTGTGCCATATTCAAAATCTAGTGATTTTTGATTTTTATGGTTATCACTAGATTTTGGCATTGTGTCTAAAAATAAGTTAAAATATATAAATCAAAATAAGTATAGAATCAAAAAATATATAAATCAAAATAAATATAAAATTAAAAAAACACAAAATTAAATCGAATATAAATTAAATCGAATATTTAGTAAAAGAAATATAAAATCAAATAAATATAAGTTGATAAATATAAATTAAAACAAACATAAACTGAAAAATAGAAGCTAAATAAAGAAATGTTAAAAAAACTTGCTTAAATTTACAGGTCAGGTTTAGCCGTCATTGCCTATAGCTTCAACCGGGCAGGCTTCCAATGCCTCTTCACATGCCTCTTTTTCTTCATCATTTTCAGGCTGCTTATACACAAAAGCAGTTGAATCGTCTTCCTTCATCTTGAAGTTCTCAGGTGCGGTGTCCACGCATAAATTGCATGCGATGCAGCTGTAGTCACAGTAATAAGGTCCCGGGACATTTTCAGAAACTTTGTCATTCTTGTCAGCCATATTTTACTCCCCTGTTGTGTTATCTTACAATTAATTCTGCAATAAGATAAATCTGGAGAGTTTTATATATATTTTCGCATTAAAAACACTCTTTAAAACCGTGAGACTTTAAAACCCTGAGACCAGACTTTATTCTTCCATACCCGAAAAATAATGTTTTTCAGTAACCTTTACCTCTCGGGCTCTTGAACCGGGATTTTAAGCTGCTTTTTTCGAGCTCTGAAATCTGATTCAAAACGGAATGCTCTGTTTTTCCGGAAAACATATTCAATTGCAGGCAATTTTTTATTAGATAGGATGCATAAAATTATCTATTTATTGACCTGTCATCTGAACTGTCATCTGACCTTATCTAATCTGACAGTGTATAAATGCCTCATTCAGGCTAAAAAAGCAATAACCGCGTTTAAAAAACAGGTTAAGGGGGAATATTATGGTAACGAATGATTTTACAGACCTGCCCATGAAGATCAAGCTGCCTGAACCTGAAGCTTCAGGTTTAAGCCGGATAGAGGAATTGCTTGCAAAAAGAAGATCAGTCCGAAAATATGCCGAAAAAGGGCTGCCTGAAGAGGTCATTTCCCGTTTTCTCTGGGCAGCCCAGGGAATAAGTTCAGGTAAAGATGAAAAGAGGCAGTCTAAAAACCTATCCGAAAAATGATTTCCTGTGTAATTTTTACAGTACGCGAAACATGCCGATCACAAAGATAATCTGATATTATAATTTATTATGACTTTTTAACATGCATTACTGACTTTTCGGGTAAGCTCCCAATGATTACAAGATGAAAGCGAGGATGTAATTTATGTTCAGAGAAATGAGAAGAGGTAAGCAATTATTATCAATGGAAGATACCATTGCAGTCATGACCAGATGCACAAATGGTGTTCTGGCGTGCTCAGGCGATGATGGTTATCCTTACGCGGTTCCACTTAGTTATGTCTATTTCAACGGCAGAATTTATTTTCATTCAGCAAAAGCTGGACATAAAATCGACGCTATTACAAAGAACCCAAAGGTATCTTTTTCAATAATAGATGAAGATAAGATAGTAAGCAAAGAATATACAACGTATTTCCGTAGCGTTATTGCTTTTGGTAAAGCAAGAATCGTTGAAGGTGACGAGCGGCTTGAGTCTTTCACGGCACTGGTTGAAAAGTACTCAGGAAATCAATCTGAAGAAGCCAGGAATAAGGAAATATCAAGATGCAAACAAGCTCATATTATAGCAATTGACGTCGAGCATATAACCGGTAAGGAGTCTATTGAGTTTGTCAACGTTAAAAGACAATAACTGTTTTGCTTATTCCAATTGTGTATATTGTCTATTTTGTATAGATTGCCTATCATTAATCCAGAGGGAATAACACTTTTCGGATAGGCTCTAGAATGCGGAAACCCTATTTTTTCTGGCCTGTGCCTGACCTGCTTCAGATAAAGAAACTGAAAGAAAAGGAATAAGTTAAGATAGAAGAGGCTATGCTTGAATTCGAAAGGATTGTGAAAAAGAGCAAGAGTTAAAAAGATTAGCAGGTATACCTGAATAGAAAATCTTCACTGAAGAAAATTAGAAGCTGATCGAAACCCTCATTATGATACTAATTGTGAACGGATATCAGGCTAAAAAATGAGTGAAAATAACTTGAATTGGATCACTAACTTTATCTGGGGAATCGCAGACGATGTACTGCGCGACCTCTATGTTCGTGGCAAGTACCGTGATGTAATCCTGCCGATGACGGTCCTGCGGCGCCTGGATGCGGTGCTCGAACCAACAAAACAGGCTGTTCTCGATATGAAAGCAGCTCTTGACAGTGCAGGGATCGCAAACCAAGACCAGCCCCTGCGCCAAGCAGCTGAGCAGGCTTTTTACAACACTTCTAAATTTACCCTGAGGGATCTCAAGTCTCGCTCCAGCCAGCAACAGTTAAAGGCTGATTTTGAGGCTTACCTTGACGATTTTTCTCCTAATGTGCAGGATATCCTCGACAATTTTGAGTTCCGAAACCAGATACCACGCCTCTCAAAGGCGGATGCACTCGGGAAGCTGATTGAGAAGTTTCTTGACTCTTCCATTAACCTGAGTCCCAACCCGGTGATGAACGGAAACGATTCGGTTAAGCACTATGGCCTTGACAACCATGCAATGGGCACGATTTTTGAGGAACTTGTAAGGCGCTTCAATGAAGAAAACAACGAGGAAGCCGGCGAACACTGGACACCCCGCGATGCCGTAAAACTGATGGCACGGCTTATTTTCCTTCCAATCGCCGACCAGATCGTATCAAGTACATACCTCCTCTATGACGGCGCCTGTGGCACAGGTGGTATGCTGACGGTTGCTGAAGAGGAGCTGAAACAGCTTGCACAGGACCATGGAAAACAGGTAGCAACGCACCTTTACGGCCAGGAGATCAACGCTGAGACCTATGCGATTGCCAAAGCCGACCTGCTGCTCAAGGGAGAAGGAGACGCAGCAGACAACCTGGTTGGTGGACCTGAGTACTCGACTCTTTCTAACGATGCCTTTCCTGCTCGCAAATTCGACTTCATGCTTTCAAACCCTCCTTACGGGAAAAGCTGGAAGAGCGACCTCGAAAGAATGGGCGGAAAAGACGGAATAAAAGATCCTCGTTTCACCATCGAACACGCAGGAGACCCTGAATATTCCCTGCTTACTCGTTCGAGCGACGGGCAGATGCTGTTCCTTGTCAACATGCTCTCGAAAATGAAGCACGATACCAGACTCGGCAGCCGGATAGCCGAGGTCCACAATGGTTCCTCGCTTTTCACCGGGGACGCAGGCCAGGGAGAGAGCAATATCCGCCGCTGGATCATTGAAAATGACTGGCTAGAAGCCATAGTCGCCCTCCCCCTGAACATGTTTTACAACACTGGCATTGCAACCTACATATGGGTACTCGGCAACCGCAAGCCTGAACACAGGAAGGGCAAAATCCAGCTTATCGATGCGACGCAGTGGTACAGGCCACTTCGCAAGAACCTGGGCAAAAAGAACTGCGAACTGGGCGAAGAAGACATCCAGAAGATCTGCGATACTTTCCTTACCTTTGAAGAATCCGAGCAGTCTAAGATATTCCCGAATGCCGCTTTTGGCTACTGGAAAGTAACGGTAGAGAGGCCGCTCCGCCTGGCTGTTGACCTAACACCGGATCTATTGCCACCTTTAGAAAAGCCTGCACCGAAGCAGGGGAAGAGCAGCTTGCAGCCCTTGTCGATAAAGCGGCAGTTCAGCTTGGGCCAGGTCTGCACAATGATTTTAATGATTTCCTTCCTTCTTTTGAGGCTCTGGCAAGCAAAGCCGGAGTCAAACTTACAGCCAAACGGCTCAAACTCCTCCAGAACAGCCTCTCCCGGAAAGATGAATCTGCAGCACCTGTAATCAAAAAGGTGCATAAGCCCGGAAAGGCTGAAGCCGATCCCATGCATGGACGCTTTGAAGCAACTGTGAACGGCAAACTTTGCGTTGTTGAGTACGAGCCCGATACCGAACTTAGGGATACCGAGCAGGTCCCATTGCTGGAAGAAGGAGGCATAGAGGCTTTCATCCTCAGGGAAGTCCTGCCTCATGCATCAGATGCCTGGATTGATGAAAGCAGCGTAAAAACAGGGTATGAGATCAGCTTTACCCGTTATTTCTACAAGCCACAGCCACTGCGTTCACTGGAGGAAATCCGCGCAGATATTCTTGCACTGGAGAAAGAGACTGAAGGGCTGCTGGACGAGATCATTGGGAGAAGCGAAAGATGAAGCTTGAAGGTTGTGGAAAAGAGATTCATGCATTACTATTAAAACTATTTAAGGAAGGAATTGTCGTGACACTGTCACGACAATTGAACCAGATACATTTCAGTTTACTAAAGTGGGAAATCGTGCAAGAATCTCTTGCACAAATTCACCGACACCATAATTTGTTAACCATCGAAGAACCCGGGAAAAAAGAAAGTAAATTTCTGGGAAAAATTGTTTGGAGAAATATATAATGAGCCGCAAGGACATCCAGAAACCTGGACCGGCTTCAAACAACTTTCTGCTACTGGAAGATATCCGCCACATGATAGAAGAGACACGCTCGGCAGTGGCTACTGCAGTCAATGCCGGCCTGACAATGCTCTACTGGAATATTGGAAAGCGCATACATGAGGAGATTCTTAAAGGTCAACGGGCGGAATATGGGCAGGAAATTGTCGTCTCTCTGGGGCAAGAGTTGGTAGCCGAATACGGTAATGGATTCTCAGAGAAAAACTTGCGTCGGATGATCCAGTTTGCCGAAGTGTTCTCGGAAGAAAAAATTGTCGTGACACTGTTACGACAATTGAGCTGGTCCCATTTCTTAACTTTAGTTCCACTAAAAGACCCTCTTCAGCGTGAATTCTATGCTGAGATGTGCCGTGTAGAACGCTGGAGTGTACGCACTCTGCGAAAGCAGATTGATTCCATGCTGTATGAGCGCACTGCCATTTCACGCAAGCCTGAAGAAGTGATCCTTCATGAACTTGCCAACCTGAGAGAGCAGGACCAATTGACGCCTGAACTTATTTTCCGCGATCCCTATGTCCTCGACTTCCTCGGCCTGAAAGATCGTTATCTGGAAAAAGACATGGAAGATGCCATCCTGCGTGAACTTGAGTCATTTTTACTGGAACTCGGTGCCGGATTTACCTTTGTAGCCCGGCAGCGGCGCATCCAGATTGACGACGACGATTTTTACATTGACCTCCTTTTCTACCACCGTTCCCTGCACCGACTGATTGCTATCGACCTGAAACTGGGAAATTTCAAAGCCGAATACAAAGGACAGATGGAACTCTACCTCCGCTGGCTGGACAAATATGAAAGGCAGCCAGGGGAAGAATCCCCTCTCGGGATCATCCTCTGCGCCGGAAAGAAGGAGGAGCAAATCGAACTGCTGGAGCTGAACCACTCCGGCATCCATGTGGCTGAATACCTGACAGAACTGCCGCCCCGCGAATTGCTGGCTGAAAGGCTGCAGCGTGCTGTTAAGACCGCAAGGGCAAGGCTGGAGGCATACGATGTCGAAAAGGAGGAAAGCCCATGATCCACAACCTCAAGCCCTATCCCGCATACAAAGACTCAGGCGTGCCGTGGCTGGGAGAGGTGCCGGAGCATTGGAAACTAAAACGTACGAAAACAGTTCTACGAGAGAGGAGTCAGAAAGGATTTCCTGACGAACCACTGCTAGCTGCGACACAGACAAAAGGAGTAGTTCGCAAGGAACTATATGAAAATCGTACTGTATTGGCTCTAAAAGATTTACATCTTCTCAAACTGGTTCGTGTTAATGATTTTGTCATTAGCCTTCGTTCTTTCCAAGGTGGAATAGAATTCGCACATGAGCAAGGAATCATTAGCCCTGCATATACTATTCTTTATCCAGTGGAAGCGCAAAACCACGGCTTTCTTGCCTGGCTTTTTAAATCGAAACCTTACATAGAAAACCTGTCATTGTTTGTTACAGGTATTCGAGAAGGACAAAACATTGATTATGTGAAACTTAGTCGTTCCGAGCTTCCACTTCCACCCTTCTCTGAACAATCCTCCATCGTCCGCTACCTCGACCACATCGACCGGCGCATCCGGCGCTACATCCATGCAAAACAGAAATTTATCAAGCTGCTGGAGGAGCAGAAGCAGGCGATTATCCATCAATCCGTCACTCATGGATTAGATCCGAATGTAAAGCTCAAGCCGTCGGGGTTGGAATGGTTGGGGGATGTGCCGGAGCACTGGGAAGTTAAGCCAGCTAAGTGGTATTATCATGAAATTGACGAGCGTTCTTCTACGGGCTCAGAAGAACTGCTTTCTGTTTCACATATCACAGGTGTTACACCAAGATCTGAAAAGAACATAACGATGTTCATGGCAGAGTCCTATGTGGGATATAAGCTCTGTAGAGAAAATGATCTCGTTATTAACACCATGTGGGCTTGGATGGCGGCACTTGGTGTTGCACAGCAAACTGGTATCGTGAGTTATTCCTATGGAGTTTACAGACCTATTCATAAAGAAGCCTTCCTTTCTCAGTATATAGACTTGTTACTACGAACAAAACCTTATGTGGCGGAGTATATTTGTCGTTCAACTGGTATCCACTCTTCACGCCTTCGATTATATCCTGAGCAGTTTCTTCGCATACCTATTATTCGGCCTCCGATTGTTGAGCAACAAGCGATTCTCGATGAAATTCATAATAAAACTAGCGAACTAGAACATGCAATTAATACTTCTAACCAAGAAATCTCCCTTCTGCGTGAATATCGCACCCGCCTGATAGCTGATGTTGTAACTGGAAAACTGGATGTGAGAGAGGCAGTGACGAACCTAAAGGATGGCGTTGAAGAGCCTGAAATTGAAGAATATGCCGAAGAATCAATCACAGAAGAACTAGAAGAAGTCATCATTGAGTGCAATGACTGAGGTGAATTATGGGTATCGAACTGAATACGAGTGAAAGTGAGCTTCGAAACAAAATTGATAGACTAATGAATGATATAAAGTTGTCACTGGCTAAATATCATATAGACAATGAGGTCAAAAAGCAGATTGACGAGATGGGCGATTATGCCCATGAGCTTCACATGTCACTCCAGAACCGAGACTGCAAACCGAAGCACCATGCATATATGAAAAAAAATCGGGAAATGGAAGAGGATGACCCACAGTTCTACAAGCATGTACATCCAGTTGAAGATTTGCTAAAGTATATAGATGATCCACACGCCAATGACGAACCTCAGGACCAAACCATTGGGGAGGAGTTTGATTTCCGCGTCTATTCAAACTCCTGGGGACATGAAGATAATTACAGATTCAAGAGGACGGATGACGGTTGGGATGTGAAATTCTTTTCTATTGGTGGTTCTTGTGATAAGAAAGGTTATCCCTTCCTTTATGAGAATTTTAATCACGATTCGATTCAATATCCAAGAGACTTTGATGGTTGGCTGGAATGGCTCTGGGATCAAGCGGCTTCTAAGGGTCTGTCAAAAGATGAGGTGCAAACCGCATTACAAGAACTCGCAGATTGGGTAAGTAGCACAGAAAAGAATGTACCTTCAAGTATAGTATGGGACGGTTACTGTGAAACACCAATCAAAGAGAATAAATCTTTTAAAACCGTCGTAATCACTTTTTTAGATATTCTTGGATGGAAAGGGGTTTATTGTCGAAAAACAGATGCAGTTGCCACTCTAAAAAAATTAATCGAGGAAACTCATTCTCAAGCAGCGATATATCGTGGCAGTGTCGAATTTAATTCAGAAGCCGTAGAGGTAAGGAGCATCTCAGACACAATTGTACTATTCACCCCTTGCTTAAAAAAAGATGCCTTAAAAGCTATAGATATCCACGGCATGCTGTGCAAGTGGATTATACCCCGCTCGATTGAATTAGAAATTCCAATTCGTGGTGTAATTTCTTTTGGAGAATTTGATACTGTAGATAACATCTTTGTTGGTAAGGCGGTTGACGAGGCAGCTACATGGCACGAGCTGGCTGACTGGATTGGTGTACATCTCACTCCCTCTGCTGAGTATATTTTTCAGAACAAGACTAGTGAATGTTGGGTAACATATAGCCCTCCAATCAAAGCTCTACAAGGCTTTGATTTTCAGTGTGTAAACTGGACAATAGACTGGGAAGCTAGAGAGAAAGAGATCGAATGTATCAAGGCAAAATTCTGTCGACTTGGCCCAATCATACCTGAAATCGCTGGTAAGTTTGCTAACACATTGAAATTCGTTGAAGATATAAAACCAAAGAGTTTGCCAGACGAGCCTAAATGCTGACAGTGTAGAGGAAGAATAAACATGACAACCGATACCACCGAAAAGGGCCTCGAAACCCTCATTGTCGAAGCGATGACAGGAACGAAACCCGACCCTGCGCAAACAGACATGGGCAGAGAACCGAGTGCACTTTACGGTGTTACCGGCTGGATACTCGGGCGCTGGCAGGACTACGACCGCGAATATGCTGTTGACCTCGTGCAGCTGACCGAGTTCCTCAAATCCACACAGCCTGAGGTCGCTGAATCCCTTGACCTCGAAAATGCCAGCCCCACCCGCCAGAAATTTCTCGCCCGCCTGCAGGGAGAGGTTGCAAAGCGCGGGATAATCGAAGTGCTTAGGAACGGCCTAAAACACGGAAAATACGACATCGACCTCTTTTACGGCACGCCAACGCCTGGAAACACAAAAGCTGAGGAACGCTATGCTTTGAACCGCTTCAGCGTTACAAGGCAGCTCCGCTACAGCCGGGGCGAAACACAACTTGCACTCGACCTCTGCCTTTTCATAAACGGTTTGCCGGTAGCTACTTTTGAACTCAAGAACAGCCTCACAAAACAGACCGTGGAAGACGCTGTGGAACAGTATAAAAGAGACCGTGACTCTCGTGAGCTGCTGTTCCAGTTCGGGCGCTGCATGGTCCATTTTGCTGTGGACGACCATGAGGTGAAGTTCTGCACGCAGCTTAACGGCAAAAATTCCTGGTTTCTGCCCTTCAACCAGGGCTACAACGACGGTACAGGCAACCCTCCTAACCCTGCCGGCATCAAGACTGACTATCTCTGGAAGAAAATCCTCACCCCTCAGGGGCTTACCGACATCCTTGAAAATTATGCTCAGGTAGTGGAAGAAAAGGACGAAAAGACCGGGAAAAAGAAAAAAGTGCAGATTTTCCCTCGCTATCACCAGTTAGACGTTGTTCGGAAACTGCTCGCCCATGCAGAATGGCACGGTGCAGGCATGCGCTACCTGGTACAACACTCGGCAGGGAGCGGGAAGAGTAATTCCATTGCGTGGCTTGCTCACCAGCTTATCAGCCTCAAGAAAGACGATAAGGAAATCTTTGACTCCATAATCGTAATCACTGACAGGCGCGTCCTTGACAAACAGATCCGCGACACAATCAAGCAGTTTGCCCAGGTGGGCTCGACAGTCGGGCATGCCGAACGTTCAGGAGACCTGCGGAAGTTCATCGAGAGCGGAAAGAAGATAATCATCTCCACGGTCCAGAAATTCCCGTTCATTCTTGATGAGATCGGAAACGAGCACCGCGGTCGGAAATTTGCAATTATCATAGATGAGGCTCATTCCAGCCAGGGCGGGCGCACAGCAGCAGCCATGAGTGAGGCGCTTTCAGATTCGAAAGACCAGAAAGATCCTGAAGATACTATCAACGATGCACTGCAAAAGAGGATGGAAGCCCGTAAAATGCTTCCCAACGCCAGCTACTTCGCATTTACCGCAACTCCGAAAAACAAAACACTGGAGCTTTTCGGGGAACCGTACAAAGATGGAGATAAGATAAAGCACCGGCCTTTCCACAATTACACCATGAAGCAGGCTATTCAGGAAGGTTTCATTCTGGACGTGCTCAGGTATTACACACCTGTAAACAGCTATTACAAACTGATCAAGACGGTGGAAAGTGACCCAGAGTTTGATACCAAAAAAGCAAAAAAGAAGCTTCGAAAGTACGTCGAGAGCCACGATTACGCCATCCGGCTCAAGGCTGAAATTATAGTAGACCACTTCCAGGAACAGGTGATCGCTCTCAACAAGATAGGAGGACAGGCAAGGGCGATGGTGGTTACAAACGGAATTGAACGTGCCATCCAGTATTATCATGCCATCCGGGATTACCTGCTGGAGCTCAATAGCCCCTATAAGGCAATTGTAGCTTTTTCCGGAGAGCATGAGTACGGTGGAGTAAAAGTTACAGAAGCCACTCTAAACGGTTTTCCATCAAGCCAGATTGAAGACAAAATAGAGGAAGAGCCTTACCGCTTCCTGATCTGTGCCGACAAGTTCCAGACCGGCTATGACGAGCCGCTCCTGCACACAATGTATGTTGACAAAGTCCTTTCAGGGATTAAAGCCGTGCAGACGCTCTCCCGGCTCAACAGGGCTCACCCGAAGAAGCACGATGTTTTTGTGCTTGACTTCATGAACGATACTGACACAATCCAGGATGCTTTCTCGGATTACTACCGTACCACGGTCCTTAGTGATGAGACCGATCCCAACAAGCTTCACGACCTTAAATCCGATCTTGATAGTTATCAGGCCTATTCCCCGGAGCAGATAGAGCAGTTCGTTGAACTTTACCTGGGAGGAGCTGATAGGGATAAACTTGATCCGATCCTCGATGTCTGCGTTGCCACTTATAAAGACCATCTTGACGAAGACGAACAGGTTGACTTCAAAAGCAAAGCAAAAGCTTTCTCCCGTACCTACGGCTTCCTCGCTTCAATCTTGCCATACACAAATGCCGATTGGGAAAAGCTCTCAATCTTCCTCAATTTCTTGATACCAAAATTGCCTGCTCCAAGGGAGGAAGACCTTTCAAAAGGTATCCTCGAAGCAATTGACATGGACAGTTACCGGGTAGAAAAACAGGCTGTTGTGAATATCCAGCTTCCTGATTCGGATTCCGAAATAGAGCCGGTACCTACAGAAGCCGGTGGGTTCAAGCCAGAACCTGAGCTTGATCGGCTCAGCAATATCCTCAAAACTTTCAACGATCAATTTGGCAATATCCGCTGGACTGATAGCGATAGGGTACACAGGCTGATTACCGAGGAAATCCCTGCAAGGGTAGCTGCAGATGTTGCTTATCAGAACGCGAAGAAAAACTCGGACAAGCAGAACGCCAAGATAGAGCATGACAAAGCCCTTGCTCGTGTAATGATTGCCCTGATGAAAGACGACACCCAGCTTTTCAAATTGTTCAGCGACAACGAATCTTTCCGCAGAACGCTAACAGACGCAATTTTCGAGCGGACTTACTCACAATAACCGTGATACCCTATAAAAGAAAAATTCGCGTATCGCTGATATGACAATTCAATGAGCAAATTGTCGCCGCGCTGCGGAGACAATTGAAATGAAAACACTTCATACCGTCTATCTGCTACGAAAATAAATATGAAATTGTGCAGCAGCTTGCTGCACAATCTACCTTTTTTGCCTGAAACGTATAAAACTATCAGCAAAAAAGTGAGAGCCTTCGTCGCTTCTTAGATGCGAAAGTTTCACAACTGGCGAGACAATTATCCTGTGTAAAAAATCTCCTGAAATTAAGCTGGTCAAATTTCTGGCTTTAGCCCCATAGAACCTTTCCCTTAAGATGATTTTTTTAATCGAAACCAAATAAACAAACATCATTATTCCACTAAAATGCGAAAAGTTATATTATATTCGCACTTTATTGGAATTAATGCAATTTTCAAGGACCGAACTCCAGATTATCACAGAACTCGCAAAAGGCAATACCTCAATAAGCACCGTAGCCAAAGCTCTCAATAAAAGTGAAAAACACATCTACAGACTCTTGCAAAAACTTGAAGAAAAAGACCTTGCCTCCATCTCAGCAGGAAAAATCATCCCGAAAAAAAGCACGTTGATGGTCAGGCTTACCCGAGTTCTCGATTCTTACCCGAACTTAATCCCTCTTCTGGCAGATTCCGGAATCTCAATTCTCATCTCTCTTCTTGAAGCAAAAACTGTAGATGAAATCACTGAAGAAGCGGATGTGAAAAAGAGCACTGTATATGCTTTCTTGAAAAAAGCCCTGAAAATAAGCCTGATAAAAAAGGATGGGGATCTTTATGCACTCAATGAAAAGCTCTGGGGAGATGTGGCTGACCTTCTAAGGGAAATAAGGGATGTCGAAAGGCTTCTTGATCCGCGAGTGCCCTATAACTCGATAATATACTACAGGGATAGGGGTGAGGTCATCTATTCCAATAAGTATGATAGTGATTCCGGGGAAAAAACAGGGTTCTCGGTTTTTGAAAAAGAGGGGATTAAGATCCTTTTGCCAACAACCTATTACTACTATTCGGAAAAAGAGCCGGAAAAAGAGCTTACAAAAGAAGATATCTTCCGGCATGCGCTTTATGTTGCGGAAAAAGAGCCTTCAGTCAGGCATTTCATATTCCTTGCAATGTTCTATTGTAAGTTTGAGGGAGAATTAAAGGATATTAAGCACGACATCGTTGAAAACCTGAAACTTGTCCTGCAGGGGGAAAGGGTCAAGGGATATCCTTCTTTTGAAGAAATAAAGGAGAAAGCGGAGATTTATGGAATTGAGATAAAGGAAAGGAAGTAACATGATAGAAAGTGTAGAGGAAATTCAGAAGCTTTTTAAGGAAATTGATAACTTCTTGCCCAGAACTCCTGAAACTGAAAAACTTGCAATTTTTGTTATCGGCGGGACCGTACTTCTGGAACAGGGTCTTAAACCTGCAACAAAAGACATAGACCTCGTAGTTCGAAATGGTCATGAGTTTAAGCTATTTGAAAATACTCTCAATATTCTTGGTTTTAAAAATACAAAACCAACTTCTGAATACATCCATTTAAACATTAGTCAGGTCCTTGAGCGAGAAGATTTCAGAATAGATCTTTTTCAGACAAGTGTCTGCGGAAAGTTTTCGGTCACAGATTCGATGATAGAACGAGGCAGAGAATATTTAGTTCTGGACAAACTTGCTGTTTATCTTTGCTCCAATGAAGATGTTTTCCTGTTCAAGACAATGACCGAAAGGAGCGGGGACATTGAAGACTGTATTTCTCTTGCAAAAAGAGGAGTTGAATGGGAAATAATCCTTGACGAACTTAAAAACCAAATAAAATTAAGTGGACAGAATGTATGGATAACGTGGGTTGGAGAAAGACTTGACATACTTGCAGACGAAGGACTCTATATTCCAATACTTGAGGAAGTGGAAAGACTGAGCGAAGAATATTATGAAATGAATTAAGAAAATACGGGAGTTGAACAGAAAGTTAAACAAAAATTTAATTTTTGATTCAGCATTATGTGGAAATGTTCACATACTTTATATACGAATGTGGCCAAAACTCCACATTAACCGAGAAAAATCAGACACATAATAGCAAATAATTTCCAGTAAAATAAGAAATTATTTAAATCATTCGTATTTTAATGGAAAATACTGGTAAAACTGTTTTTGTTAATTTTGTTACAGCAGATTGAATTATTTTTGCATTTTGGGAAAGTCGTCCGCTTCACAACGCTTTCGACCGGTGAGAGCCCTGGTAACTGAAAGCCAAATGAACCCCGGTTTCAAGGCACTTATGCACGAAAATATTGGGGACCTGAAGTTTGAGTTTTTGAATCGGTATCATGTAAATAAAGGTAGGCTGCCGTGAATAATAATATTTATAATCTCATCAAATGTATTCACAGAACTGATGGTAGACAAATTGGCTACAGATAAATACAGTGTGCCTATTGAACACATTTTCCAGATTCACAGATCACCCTGCAAAACCGTCCTTGCAATAACCGGCGGCGGGGCAGAAATTATTGGAGAGCTCCTCCGCCACGGCAGCGGCTCTGCAACTCTACTGGATGCTGTCGTTCCTTACAGCACAGATGCCATGGACCGTTTTCTCGGCAGGAAGCCTGAAAAATACTGCTCTGAAAAAACTGCGAGATTAATGGCAATGGTCGCTTACCAGCGAGCCCTTGGACTGTCTAAAGCAAATGAGTTTGCAGGCCAGGAAATAATAGGGATTGGAGCGACCTGCAAACTAAAAGCAGAAAACGAACGGGAAGGCAGAAAGCACGAAATCCATGTTGCCATCCAGGCAGACTGTAAGACAGGAGTAAGTTCTCTTGAATTGACAGCAGACAGGACAAGGGAAGAGGAAGAAAAGATTGCTGCGCTCCTGATTTTCAATGTACTTGCCCGCCACTGCGTAGTTTCTGAGATAGATTTATCGGACGTGATTGAAACAGGGGAAGGAAAAAATGAAGAGGTTATTGAAAAATATGAGTTTGTCTCCAGGCCTGTTGGAGATCTCCTGAAACAGCGGAAGATTAGTCAGGATAATAATTATGAAACCCTGAGCATGGCAAGAATCAATTTAAAAGAACCAGAAGCCTTCGAAGAACCCGGAGAGCCTGGAGAGCCCGAAAAGATCAGGCTTGTGTTCCCCGGATCTTTTGACCCCTGCCATAGAAATCACATCCTTATGGCAATACTGGCTTCGGAAAAGCTTGGGGAACCCGTCCATTTTGAAATTTCGTTGACAAATGTGGACAAGCCTCCCATAGATTTTATTTCGCTGAACCAGAGGCTTGATTCTTTAAGGATACACAAAAATGAAAACTTCATGGGTGGCATTTGTCTGACGAATGCGCCGCTTTTCCTTCAGAAAGCGGACCTTTTCCCGGACAGCACCTTTATCATCGGAGCGGATACTTTTAACAGGCTGTTTGACGCGAAATATTATGGAGGCACAGTCAACATACCTGCCATTTTAAAGCATTTTAAGGAGAAGAATATACGTTTCTTGGTATTTCACAGAAAATCAACTGAATTTTGCATCAATCCTGATGTCCCTGAACTTTGCGAGATTGTATCCCTGGATGAATACGAAGATGATGGAACGTCTTCTACGGAAATCAGAAGGAAATGTGAAAATGTGTAACAGAAAAACTGTATGAAAATCGAGTTTATTCCAGAACCAGAATAGGGTTTATTCCAGCATCCATTTCCAGACAGAGTTAATTATTATTCTTTTATTTTCTCCGTCCTTCCCTTCTATTTCCATAACCTCTTCGTCATCCATGGTAAGGATGAGCCCCTCGTTAAGCCCGAATTCTTCCATGGCTTCCATAAGCCCGAGAACCTCCCTTTCCCTTACTGCAGTACCCCCGAAGCAGAGGCAGACCTGAACTGCAGCCGTAACTTTTTGGCTTTCTTTTTCGGCTATAAGGAAATCACATTCTCTTGTGTTATGGAAATAATAGACCTGCTTTCCCTTTCTGAGAAGCTCAAGGAAGACAAGGTTTTCAAACCTCAGCCCCAGGCTGTCAGGATATCTGGGGAATACTGACTTGAAAAAGCCTGTGTCCCCGGCATATACTTTGCACGGGATATTGCTTTCTCTCTCATTTTCATTTTCACCTTCTTTCCCGTAATCCGGTTTTTCGGATTTATGCCTGAACATGGGGACCCGGTACAGTAAAAAAGCCTCTTCAAGGTAGTCCAGATAATTTCGGACAGTGGCTTCATCCTTGATTCCGCCTGCCCGTTTCAGAGTGTCAATTGAATATTCCGATGCCATATTCGAGATCAAAAATACTGCAAGCTTTTTCAGCCCTTCAGGGTCCTGAATAGTATGCCTTTCAATAATTTCTTTTTGCAAAGTTTCTTCAAAATACTTCCTGGAAAGCCTGAAATCTCCGCTTTTGATGATCTCCGGAAAGCCGCCGTTTTCAAAATATTGAAGGAACAGGCACAGCATTTCGTCACACCTTGATGGAGTAAGGAAATTGGGTCTTGGTACCCTGAGCCCTTTAAGGGTGAGATATTCTTTAAAGGAAAAAGGCAGCAGCCTGATGATTTTAATCCCATCTGCAAAGCGCGAAGAAATTTCCTTAGATATAATACCGGCGGAAGAAGATGTTACAAATACGCGTGCTCCATCATTTTGAAGGCTGTAAACCCGGTCTCCCCACCCGGGAAGGTAATGGATCTCATCAAGGAAATAAGAAACAGGCACTTCAGGTCTTTCCTTATCATCTATATCTTTTCCTGCAAGTCCTTCCTCATCTTCAGGTCCTTTTATGCAATACTCAGCTGCTATTTCCTTGATTTCCTGGAGGGTTTCGGGTTTCAGGTCTCTAAATCTGCTGTCCTCGAAATTGATGTAAACCTTCAAACCCTGCAAAGAGCCTGCAACCTGCCTCAAAAAAGATGTCTTGCCTGTATGAAGAGGGCCGCAGATAAAATTGACCTCACTCCCATCCAGACAGGGAGAAAACGGAATGATGCGGGGGATTATGTCCGGGCAGTTTTGGAAAAAGGTTTGATTGTCAAGAACCAGGGGAAGGAGTTCAATTCTCTGCATGTGATCATAATAATTTATGAAGTGAAACTATATAGTTATTCTGGCAGATTTGACCTTTTAAATGGACGGACATAAACCGGGCATTTTTATCGCTAGCATTATTTTTTAGATTTTTATCGTTATATTGTTTCTTTAGATTTTTATCGTTATGTTGTTTTTTAGATTTTTATCGTTATGTTGTTTTTTAGAAATTTTAGCAGGATAGTCATAAAGCATTTCAGTCTTTTTTAGGCTCATATACCGTTTTCTTTTTCCCGCATCTTTTGCATAAGAAATATTTTTCTCTTACATTTGAAGAGTAAATATTCAGCCCTCCACTTCTTTCCCACTTATGAACTCCCAGGAAACACAATATGTTTTTCCGTTGAGTTTTTCCTGAAAATTTATTATTTGTCATATCTTTTATATCTGTTTTATCTGCTATTTGTTATATCTGTTATATCCGTTACATCTGTAATTTGTACTATCTGTTATATCTGTAATTTGTACTATCTATGCCGCCTGTTCAGCTTATAACAGGTATTTAATACAAATTCAAACTTCACCTTTTTGATTTTTCACATCTACATAAAATTCGGTAAATCCGCAATCCAGACAAACATACACTTTAAATTCGCGCATTGGGCCGGTAAAATAGCATTCACTGTCAGACTCATAACCTATACGTTCTCCAATTATGTGGCCTGGATCGAGATTTTCGCTTCCGCATTTCGGACATTTTCCCTTTTTCATTTTGCATTACTCCACGCATACCGAAGGATAAAACCTGAAAAACAGCTTTTCAGTATAATTAAAAAAATCCATAGAGATTATTCAAATTATTATATATATCCTGAAATGAAAACATATAAAGAAATAAAGATAGATAGTCACCAAATCGGGGAATAAGAAGTTATTGAAAGTGTCGAAGTTATTGAAAGTATCGAATTTATTGAAAACGCCTTTAATACCCTGATTTGATGACTGAAGATTATATTTTCTTTAATATTCAGTAATCTGCCGGCTAAGCTACTGGCTCAGCCTGTATTACTATCTGCAGCCACAGAAGTTCTGGAAACATTTAAAGAATTTTATCTTAAAGAAACACCATTTTAAGTTAAAGAAACTGTAGCATCCACACATATTATTTCCCTCCACTATTTACTAAACGGTTCTTGATCTTTACATATTAAGAAAGTGGGTTCTTAAGGTTATGCAAGTTTTTTCCTGCTAGATTATCCATTAAACCTAACCCTTTATCGACCCCCCCGTCTGGTGTTTTACTCACGGCAACTCTTTTTGAGAAATTTTAGATCGATTTTCATTCAGAAAGGAGCAGATTTAATCGTGGTCGCCAGAGAGTATAAAATAAATAGATATTGATAAATTATATAAATTCACAAGAATAATATTTTCTTATTATTGGTAGACTTGGAAAATCCGCGCAGAAATGCAGCCCGAAATCAAGCTTTCTTTTCCTTTTAATTTAAAAATTATAACCCCAGGAAATACCCGGAAATATCAGGATATTGTTATTCAGCATATTTCCCAGGCGGAAATAAAGGTTCAGGCACATCCAGATCCCCTTTCAGAACTAAATCTCATTAATGCTCTCAAATAAGGCTATCTTGCCCGAAGAAGAGAATACAACACTTTTAAGATACATACAATTTAACTTCAGCTTTTCCTGCAGTAATGAAAAAAATTGAAGAAATTTTTAAAGTAGATTTCTAAGTAAAAAATCCTGTAAAATGACTTAGGAATAAAGAAGATATAATTTCATGATTTTTGTTCTTGATATTGTCTTTAGCAATGACCATGAAGCCATTCCCAAAGTGAATATTTGAAGTTGTATTTTTACCATTCCTTAATCATTTCTGAAAAATAAAAGTTTAGCATACCAATTTGATTAAGCTGGTTTAAACATTTTTTAGTTTAAAATATGTGGAATACAGCCAATTTTTAAAGAATTATACAGGAAGCCTGTAAAAAGAGTCTAAAGCCTGAAAAAGAGTGTATTATGACCAGATGTTATCAGTAAAAATAAGCATAAGCCATAAATTCAAAATATAACAACCCCGGGGACGTGTTCATTATATTTTGAAAGGATGGCTATGAGAAGATTTGTTCAGCTCAGGCAGTTCATTCTGCTTTATTTAACTTCAGAAGAACCAGCCAAAGATGCTGAGGGTTGTCTTTGAATAGATCACTGTTACCTTGCTGTAATAGAGACTGAAAAATCCCATTATATTTTCCTCCTGATTTTATTTGTATATGTCTTTAGTTTATTATCCTGTTTTTTCTGTACATTAGTGGAAAGAATGGAGTTTTTGAGTTAAAATTAGTCATTTAATAGTATAATCACTCCTTACAGTCAAACTCTTTTATCAACCCCCACAATCATATTCTACTCAGTACAATTATTATACATGTTAGTCCGGTTTCACTTCCTGTTTACAGGGAATACAGACTAAACTTTAATTGCCTGAGAGTATAAATAAATATATACTCGCTGGATATATAAAATCAACAGAATTAACGATACTTATCATTAAATAGTCCTTGAGATTTTGGAGAAATAATGCTGTAAATAAATGACTAACTTCTAAATTTAAATTGCCGGTGATAATTTTAACTGTAAATTCCTGAAATAAGTTTTTTATTTGCCTTTTATGCAAAAAAGAGAAAAATAAGGTTTTTAGTGGAAACTGAGGGATTATAAACCCTTTTAACTCAGACAAAAAACTTTAGAGATTTTAAAATCAGCTGAAACGGCAGATAACCCTTTCTAATTATAAACTATTTCAATTGGTTTTTTTTCTTGAAAAGTCCTTCTTCGTTAAGAAGATTTATAATTAGCTATAATATAAATAAGCATGAATTCTTATTTTATATAACTGCCGTCTCCTGAAGAAAAGCCTTTAAATTCAAACTCCCAGCATTCCGATCAATTCTTTAGCCCATTTTAACTTCTTTTTCTTAATCGGATTTACACACGGGTCTTCAAAATCAAACCCTGCAAGCCTGACACTTTTAGCCCTGAAGTTCTGGGCTACAAAAACGCATCGGTCCCCGTCACTGAACCCGCCGAAATTATATACTTTATCGAAGGGCTCTGCCTGGGTGGTCGCAATAAAGCGTTTGAACCTGGGAACGTATTTTTCCAGCTTATCCAGGTTGTCTCCGTGGGCGTGGATAAGGACAATAGAGCCCTGCTCACAGGCAACGATCTCTTTTTCTAGATCAGATTCGGAATTGCCGTCCAGGTCAGTACATATGACCTCAGGCACCCGTCCCATGTCCATAAAAGCAGCAGAAGCTCCGTCGGCTGCAATAATAACAAAAGCGGAAAGATCAATTTTTGAAAGTTCAGCCCTCAGCCCGGGAGCATTTCCACAGGCCAGGACTGGCTTTTCCGAAATCACAGCTTCGAGTTCAGAAAGGCTGACAGTATTTTTCACAGTCAGCATGCTGGAAAGGAACCTGGCTGCCTTTTCATCACCTTCGCGGTCGAACCCGAAGTCCTTAAGAATTCTTTCATATATCGGCTCCCAGGCAGCAAAGTCCATATGTATAACTCCTTTCCTGTTTTTCGTTTCTGAGTTTAGATTTCTTTCTTGAGTTATGTTCCTAAATAAATTTCTAAATTATTTCTTTGCAATTCCCATTTTCATGGCAATGCCTTCCACATCCCAGTCCTTTACAAGGTCTCCGGAAACATTGACCCCGCTGCCGATATCAAATACATCGGCTCTAACCTCTTCTGCGATGAGGCCTTTGAGGGTTTCAACGAGCTTCAATACCCTTTCGTCTTCAATCCGGACAGAAACCTGAATGTTTTCGTCCACAACAAGGTCAAGCTCTTTCCTCATGTCCTGAAGCCTGCGGATTACTTCCCTTGCATACCCTTCAGCTTCGAGCTCGGGAGTAAGGTTTGCATCCACATAAACAGGACCGGCATCGGACTCGGCACTGGCTGTTCCTTCAGGCAGGGTCTCTTTAAAGTTTGCCATTTCCGGAGTAACCTTAACAGTGCTTCCATCAGCCAGGGTAAGCTCGAATTCGCCTGCTTCGGCAAAGGCTTTCTTTAGAGCAAAGCCGTCAACTTTCTGCAGGGCAGGGACAACCTTTCCGGCGTCCCTCTTGAATACAGGTCCTATCTTTCCGGGATCAGGAATAACCTCAAGCCCGAGTTCATCCCAGCTCTTGCCCACGCCTGTGAGCACAATGTCTTTGGAATTTGTCTGGTCCATAAGGACAGAACGCAGCCTTTCAACAGCTCTTGCTGCATCCTCGCTTTCAGGGGAGACAACAATTCTGGAAATGGGCCACCTGAGTTTTCTTCCTGCCTTCTGGCGGGCGTTTGAGGCAGCTTCCACAATTGAGCGTGCGGTGTTCATGGCTTCTTCAAGTTTGGTGTCAAGGTAAGCTTCATTGACCTTCGGCCAATCGCACATATGGACAGATTCTGGAGCTTTCGGGTCCACGTTCCTGATAAGGTTCTGGTACATCTCTTCAGCCAGGTAGGGCATGAAAGGCGAGATCAGTTTTGTAATGGTTACATAGACCTCGTAAAGCACACAGTAAGCTGCAAGCTTGTCAGGGTCGTCAGCCTCGGTCCAGGTTCTCGGGCGGATAAGCTGGATGTACCAGCGTGAGAGGTCTTCGAGAGTAAAATCGAGGATCTCACGGACTGCTTTGTGCAGCAAGTACCCGCTCATGGCTTCGTCCACAGATTTTACCACGGACTGGGCTCTTGAGAGAATCCACCTGTCTTCTTCGCGCAGGGCATCTCTTACGGAATCAAGGCTGACCTGCATGGGGTCAAAGTTGTCAAGTGCCATGTACGGCAGCGGGAACCTGAAAACGTTCCAGAGGATGTTGATAGAACGGTGGATGGTCTCAACTTCTTCCAGATTAAACTTGAGGTCGTCCCAGGGCGCACTTGAGGAGAGCACGTAAGCGCGCAGGGTATCCGCCCCGAACCTGCCTATGATATCCAGAGGTGAAATTACGTTTCCAAGGCTCTTGGACATCTTCTTTCCGCCGGCGTCAAGGGTAAACCCGTGCATGAGCACGCTCTTATAGGGAGCCCTTCCAAAGCCGACCATGCTTGCTCCGAGCTGGGAATAGAACCATCCTCTTGTCTGGTCATGCCCTTCGGTAATAAAGTCAGCAGGCCACCATTCATCAAACTGATCCCGGGTCTGCGGGAACTTGAGGGTTGCCCAGGAAGCTACAGCCGAGTCAAACCAGACGTCAAAGACATCTTCAACACGCTTTTTCTCCCCGCCGCACTCACAGGGTACGGTAACTCTGTCCACATAGGGGCGGTGAAGTTCTATATCGCCGTTTAATCCTGCCTTTTCCAGAAGTTCTGCTTTTGTACCTATTACCTCGAGCTTTCCGCATTTTTTGCATTTCCACACAGGAATTGGAATTCCCCAGTAGCGCTGCCTGGAAATGCACCAGTCACGTGCGCCCTCGACCCAGGTCCTGAACCTGGCTGAACCTGCCCAGTCAGGGTACCAGTCTACCGCATCAATTTCTTCGAGCATTTTTTCCTTGATCTCGGTAACCTTGAGGAACCACTGCTCAGTTGCAAGGTAGATGATGGGGGTCTTGCAGCGCCAGCAGTGCCCATACCTGTGTGTGACCGTGCCTTCGGCAAGGAGTCTGTTTCGGGCCTTGAGGTCTTCGATCACTATGGGGTTTGCTTCTTTAACGTTCTTGCCTGCATATTCCCCTGCTTCTTCGGTATATGAACCGTTTGAGCCAACAGGGCAGAGGATAGGGAGCTTATGCTTTGCCCCGAGGTTGAAGTCGTCCATACCGTGTCCGGGCGCGATATGTACACATCCTGTATTTTCCACGGTTACGAAGTCTGCAAGGTAAACACCGTGCTTTATCTCGTTCTGGACAGGCACGAGGTCCCCGACAGGGCTTTCGTATTCGAGCTTTGTTAACTCTTCCCCGAGCATGGTCTCAAGCACTTCAAAGTCCGTATACCTGCCCTGCTTGAGGACGTTTTTAATAAGTTCAGTGGCTGCGATAAGGATTTCTTCCGAGCCGTCCTGCCTGATTGCCCTGAATTTGGAGTACTCGTAAGCCGGGTGAACAGCCACTGCCACGTTTGCAGGGATTGTCCAGGGTGTGGTTGTCCAGATGACTATGAAAGTGTTTTCTTCGCCTTTGACCCTGAATTTGACATAGATTGAAGGGTCAGTCCTTTCAGAGTATTCTACCTCGGAGTCTGCAATTGCAGTCTCACAGCGCGGGCACCAGTTTACGGAACGCTTGCCCACTTCAAGGAGATCCTTTTCGCTTGCCTGCTTGAGAGTCCACCAGGCAGCTTCGATATACTCGTCTTTTAAGGTCATATAGGGGTCTGGCCACTGGAGCCATACTCCAAGCCTCTGGAACTGCTCGGTCATTGCCTGCTTCTGCTTGATAGCGAATTCCTTGCATTTTTCAATAAAGTTCTCTACCCCGAAGCTTTCAATGTCCTTTTTGGACTTGAAGCCGAGAACGCCTTCGACCTTAACCTCAATAGGAAGACCGTGCATGTCCCAGCCAGGGCGCTCAAGGATGTAGCGGTTGTTCATGGAATAATAGCGGAGAATGGAATCTTTAATGATCTTGTTCCAGGCAGTCCCCAGGTGAATATGTCCCGTTGTGTACGGAGGACCGTCAACGAAAAAAAGTCTTTTTCCGCTCTTGCGGTGCTCACGGGTTTTCCGATAGGCATCGCTGTCTTCCCAGAACTGCGTTACTTTTTTTTCTATTTGTTCTGCATCATATTTGGCAGTGATTTCTTTTATCATATGGGAGTCTCCCTGATGAAAGATAAATTGAGGTAAACCGTCTATTCAATCCTGTTAATTTTTGATAAACTGCTAATAAGTAATTATGACAGGCTGATGATGACAGCATTTATACTCACAGGCTTATATTGACATGACTGCCATTAGCCGGATTTATGAGTGATTTTCAGGTAGATTACTGGTCAGTGAATAATAAATATCTGACTAATAACAAACTTCTGACAGGTAAGGTACCAAATATATTAAAGTATATTTAATATCCGTTACCAGCCATGTATAATAATTAACTCAGTCAAATATAATTAACTCAGTCAAATATTTGACGTACAAAAATCCTTGCCTGAAAAACAAACCTGCGATTTCAGGCAGATAAAAAGGCCTGATGTACACCAAATCAGTTTATTCAGTATTACTGTACTTAATTTAAGCTTTTTGTGACCTCAGAAAAGTTAATCTATTGTTTTCCGAATTTCTATTGCCCGAGTACGTCTCGCCCGATTCTCGTCTCGCCCGATTCTCGTCTCGCCCGAGTCCCGCCTCGGGAGGACGGTGTCCTTTTCGCTCGCTTTGCTCGCTCAAGAGGACCAATTTGGAAGAAGAAACGTGAGGTTCATAAAGGAGTTGGAGGATCTTTATATGCTTGACTAGATAAACTCTCATTTTTCCTGATTGTTCTCTTCCCGCTCGGCAAAAGAGATAGAACTGTTTCAAAAAACAGGATTTGATCTGCCTTCTCATTTTTTACTTTCTACCTGGGTCTGTATAAAGCCTGTATAAAATAGTTCTTAAAAATATTCCTGAAAGGGCTTTTATTCCTGAAAAAGGATAGAAACATATGCAGATTAAGATACTGGGGTGCGAGTCTTTCGGGGCGCGGTCCCTTGCGTGTATTGTGAAGACCGGAGAGAGAAAAATCCTTATCGATCCCGGAGTTGCCCTTGCTCGTCTGCGGTACGGTTTGCTTCCGCACCCTGTGGAGGTGGCAGCTGCCCTCAGGGTCAGGGAGAAAATTCTTGCGGAATTGGAGGGTACAACAGACATAGTAATCAGCCATTACCATGGGGACCACATGCCCATGAAAGCCGAAGACCCTTATCAATTGCCAGTGGAAGCTCTTCCCGATTTAAAAGGGGTCAGGTTCTGGTGCAAAGGTCCGGGAAATATTTCGGGGTTGTCTGCACGAAGGAGAAAAGAGTTTTTTCGCTATTTAGGGCATTCTCTTCCTGCTTCGGAAGGTATCAGTTCTGAAGGTGTAAGTTTTTCGCCCGCTGTACCCCACGGGACGAGAGATAAGGGATTTGGCACGGTGATGATGACCAGGGTCTCTGAAGAAGATGAAGTGTTTGTTCATGGTTCGGATATCCAGCTTCTGGACAGGGAGGCTGTCATGCAGATACTTGCCTGGAAGCCTTCAGTTGTTTTTGTTTCCGGACCTCCTCTCTACCTCTCCCATCATGTCCCAGAAGCTTCTAATGAGGCGCTCGAAAATGCCCTTCTGCTTGCCGAAAATGCAGGCACCCTTATCCTTGACCACCACCTCCTGAGGTTTCTTGAGGGCTACAGGTGGTTGAAAGACCTCGCAGGAATGGTAAAAAATACAGTTGTATGCGCCGCGGAGTTTATGGGTAAAAAACCTGAATTGCTTGATGCGCAGAGAAAAAGCCTGTATGAAGAAATGCCTGTGCCCCGTGGCTGGCACGAAGCTTATGAAAAGGGTGAAGCGGGTGTTGAGGACTATCTATTGTGAACTATTATCATAAGATCCATTGTCACAGGATCCTCTTAAGATATTGAATACAGTGACCCTCAAGGTGTTCAATACAATGACCCTTAAGGTGCTGAATACAGTGACCCTTAAGGTGTTCAATACAATGACCCTTAAGGTGCTGAATACAATGACTCTTCGGGTATTAAATACAATAACTCTTAAGGTGTTCAATATAAAGGCCCTTCAGGTATTGCACTGTCTTTAATGATTCTCGTTTGCGGATAAATCACATTCTCTGCCTGTATCTTAATTCCTTAAACCTTATCCTGAATTCTGTTCCCTCATGCGTATTAAGTTCAATGCTCCCTTCAATCTGGTCCACAAGGTTAATTACAAGCTGCAAGCCCAGAGAATCAGTTTCCCGGAAATCAATTTCTTCAGGGAAGCCTCTGCCATTATCTCTTACAACAAGTGAGAAACAGTTTTTTTCACTGCTTCCTTGTTCTTCCTTTTTCAGGCAGACGCAAATCTCACCGCTTTCCTTTTTCTGGAATGCATGTTTCAGGGCATTTGAGACAAGTTCATTGATAATAATACCCAGAGGGACAGAAGTGTCCATGCCAAGGAAAATATTATCAACGTCAAGTTTCAGGCTGATATTTTTATCACCCACGGAATAAGCCCCGAAAAGGTAATTTGCAAGGTTCTGGATATAGTCTGAAAAGTCCACGCTTATCATGTCTTCGGACTGGTAGAGCTTTTCGTGGACAAGAGCCATGGATTTGACCCTGTGCTGGCTTTCCCTGAAAGCCTCTATAACCTTTTCGTCGCTGAAATTACCTGATTCGAGATAGAGAAGGGTTGAGATTACCTGGAGGTTGTTTTTAATCCTGTGGTGAATTTCCTTTTTGCGGATTTCTACCATCTGCAAAAGGGCTTCTTCGGCTTTCTTGTGCTCGGTTATGTCGAGGATAATCCCCTGCAGACGGATCTCACCTTTTTCATCTCTCTGAATAAAGGTCCTTTCATCTACCCAGCGTACTTCTCCTGACTTGGTAAGTATTCTGTATTCTGAACTGTAATCTTCACAGCCGAATTCAATATTTCTTGCAAGCTCACGCTCAACTTTCTCAAGGTCACCGGGATATACTATATTCCCGTAAAGGATTTTTCTTGAAGTAAAGTCTTCCACTTCATATCCGAGCCTTGTAACGTTTTCCGAGACAAATTCTATAGGCCAGCCCTCTTCATACTTCCATAAAAAGACAATAACAGGGCTGCTGTTAATTATGCTCTCAAGCTCTTCTTTTAACCTGTTTGAGTGTTCAAGTTTCCTCGCATATTCGAGAAGAGATTTTTCCGCTTCCCTTCGCTGTGTTGTAACCCTGTCAAGCACCAGGCGCGTCTCTTCAATTCCGTCCGTAAGGAGCTTGAAATCTCCCTGTCCCTTGACCTGGATAGGCCTCTTGAAATTATTATGCTGGAAAGCCTTCAGGACAGCATTGGAGTCATCTATAATCATATTGAGGGTCTCGGAGAACTTATCAAGAGTGTCCTCAAGCTCCCTGAACTCTCCTTGGACATCCACATTAACCCTTTCTTTTAATTCCCCTTTTGCAAGGGCATTGGTGACTCTCATGGTTTCCCTGATGGGGATAACCACAGCATTGAGAATCTCATTCAGGCCTTTGGGTATTTCCTGAAAGTCGATTTCCACATCCGTATCAGCTCTGACTCCGAGTTCCCCTTTTACGGCGTCCTGAGCAATGCTCTTGAAGTCTTTTACGATCCTGTTAATCGGCTCTGTTACGGACCTTGCAATCATATAAGCAAGGGCAGCCATGAAAAGGATCGAAACCGCAGATATGATAAGAAGCCTCTCTCTCAGGTCAGCTACTCCGGCAAGCATTTCTTCTTTAGGAACAACCAGAACAAAAGCAAAGTCCCCGGTCTCTACAGGCTCGTAAAAAAGGATTACGGTTTTTCCTGTTGTGGGGTCTGCGGTCTCAAGGTGTCCGCCAATTCCATTTTTTATATCCCGGGAGGCTTTTTCGAGCTCTTCCCCTCCAAAATCATAAAGGTCTTTTTTCCCTATCCAGTCCTTATGTGTAGGATGAGAGAGAATGACCCCGCTGTTGCTTACCATAAAAGCGTATCCGGTGTCAAAAGTCCTGACCTTGCTTACCACCTCATCCACGTATTCCAGGGAAACATCCACCCCCCCAATCCCTGCGAACTCCCCTTCTTTCATGATCGGAGAAACATAACTCACCATAAACACCCCTTCATAAAAATAAGGTTCCGTAAGCACGTCTTTTTCCGTAGCTTTCGGAAGCTGGTAGTAGTCCGAGCTGTCGTAATGAAGCAGGGGGGCAACTGAAGCAGTCCCGTTCATTTTATTCCAGTAAGGGACAAACCTGCCGGTTCCATCATGAGCAGGAGAGTTTGTATATTCGGCATCTTTCCCGTCAAAGGCATCGGGCTCAAAAGCTACATAGGTCCCCAGAAGGTGAGGGTTGTCCCGGAGCAGGTTTTCCAGAATCAGGAGGGCTTCATCCCGGTCTGCGGTTTCATAGCTTTCCATTGTTGTTGAAATCGTCCTTGCAATGGCCAGGTTGGCTTTCATATCCGCATCGAACTGGTTTGCATAATTGGAAGCCATTTCAACCGACTGCTGGTATGCCAGTTTTTCTTCCTGGGTTGTGACAGTGGAAATGATCACAGCTGTGGAGGCTGTAAGGATCAAAAAGACTCCCAGCACCGTGTAAACAATCATTTTCGTTCTTAAGGGGGTGTTGCTAAACATTTTAATCCTCAATATTTTTCCTCTCGTTTTAGCTGCCGAAAGGGGGAAAATAGAGCATTTTTTCACGGGCCCATATTCTGAAAAAAACAGGAACGACCACTTTTAATGATTTAATTTTATAAGAACTTGAAATATTTAAAAACTTCTAAAAAACTTCCTTAAGGGCTAAAAAATTAAATTAAGTAAAATTATGTAAAATTAAGTAAAAATAATGCAGGAGTTTTTCCTGCATTGCCATTCAAAATTTATACTGAGTTTTCACTCACTTATACCGAGTTTTCACTCACTGCAATTTTTTCTTTCCCTGTCTCCGAAGCTCCCTCTTTCTGAGAGTAGAACCACAGGGGGATGTAAAGGGCGAGTACCACGAAACCGACTATTGTGGAAGCCCAGCCCACTTCAAGGCTGTTGAGATAAACAATCCCTATCAGACAGAGAGGCAGGTTAAAGAACCCGAAGAAAGCAGCAACATACTGCCAGCCCCCTGGAGCTTTGAAAGGTCTCTCAAGCGTCGAGAAGCGCGGGTCGAATTTTGCTTTCACGTATGCAAAAAGGCTGATCCCGTTAGCACAGACATATCCTATTGCAGAAGCTGCGAGGATGGCTGCAGGTGTCCCGAGGAAGATGAAACCCATGTTAAAGAGGGCAATAACGATCATTGCATTGACCGGGGTTCCGTAAATGTTCATCTTTCCGAAAAACTTGGGCAGATTTCCTTCTCCAGCCATGGAGTACATGGCCCTTGAAGCTCCCAGGAAAGCAGTCTGGATAATAAGGATCATTGCCGCAATAAGCATGAGGATGGCAAGGGATCCTCCTATTGAACCCAGAGTCATCTGAGCCATGGGAAGCATGGGAGAGAAAGGCTCAGCAAGGATTCCTTCAACACCCAGAGTCCCTGTACAGGCAGCCTGGACAAGGATAAAGGTCACAAGGCAGATAGCTCCGCAGATGAAGAGGGCTTTGGGCACATCGGACCTGGGCTGCTTGTATTCAGGCCCGTAGATAGCCGCAGTTTCCCACGCGCAGGCGCTCCACTGTGCCATTGCAAAAAGCCCGAGAAGGATAAGTATGTGCTGTACATCCCAGCTCCAGTCAGTCGGAAGCCAGGAACCTGTTATATTGCTCATCTCGAAGTGTCCTGTTGCGAAAGGTGCAAGAGAGATAATTATAAGCGGGGCAAGCGAAAGAACCGCAAGGATATACCCAAGCGTTGCGCCTCCTGAAAGCCCGCGGTAGTTTACCAGGATAAGGAACAGAAACACAGTTGCACCGGATACAAGATACATGGCAAGGTCAGGCACTCCTGCAAATGCAGGGATAAGCCCTTTGAGGTAACTTCCGATAAGGATTGAAAAGATAGCAAGCACAGGGTTCCAGGCAAACCAGTAACTCCATGCACTGAAACCTCCAAGTAACTTGCTCTTTTCATATCGTTTATTTTCATCACTCGCTCTAAATACGCTCTGGGCAAATCCAGGAAGTCCGGAGGCCCTTGGAAACATTGTTGCAAGTTCTCCGTAGGCAAAGTTCTGCATGAATCCCTGGAAAACAGAAAGTGCCCAGACAAGGATCGCAAAAGCCCAGACATAGCTTGCAAAGTAACCTATAGAAGGCAGGATCAGCACAGGAACACCGAGAGCAATTGCAAGCCCCTGTTTCCAGTCAATTGTCCGCTGAAGCCCCCCGGATTCGTTATTTTCATCGCTCATTTTACACACTCCTCTACTATTTGTTAGTTTAGCCTGATGATTCGCACAGCTCCTGCAGAAAAATAAGCCTGCAGAACTGCAAGCAGAAAAACGGATACAAATTCGGAAGATATTCAGGAGCCGGAAAGGGAGACTGTTCCGGTTTTTCTGCCGAAGCATCCCCGAAAAATCTCCTCTTTTACTGAAGAATTTCAGGTAAGACAGGCTCCTGATTCTTCTTTTTCTGGCTTTTTTGTGAGAATCCGGTTCTCTTATTCAGTGTGTTTATCTTGTCTGTTTCCTGAATAGATTGCAGGAATTTATCTTTACATCGAGTAGTTTCTCGATATTCATTTTAGCGGCAATTCCCTTTGCAGCACCAGGCACTGAAGTGATCACGCCTATGTCGAGTTCCTCACGGAGTTCGCGCATAA
>Ga0265294_10001605_pt1 | contig 30454 bp, 29 predicted proteins | sample MunlanPumphouse3_FD_192504 | JGI IMG/M metagenome (GOLD analysis project Ga0265294, IMG submission 192504) | Groundwater microbial communities from a municipal landfill in Southern Ontario, Canada - Pumphouse #3 | ecosystem: Environmental > Aquatic > Deep subsurface > Groundwater | place...
TGGTTGCGTGACGAAATGGTTTTTAAAAATCTTTATGAATTTCAAACCCAAATTGAAAATGATATTAAGCTTACCAAAAGCCTTGTTGCGCCACTTTTAAAAGCAAAAAATCGAATCTAAAAACCTTGCAAAAAAGCAAGAAATATGGTACAATAATACCGACCTTGACTTGGTTTGACGAAGCCTTCCGACGTCATACTAAGTTTTTGGCGAAAAGTCTATAAAGGAGGAAATGAAAATGTCTTGTATTACGAAAGACGAAAAGGCTAAAATCATTAGCGAATTTGCGCGTTTTCCTGGTGACACTGGTTCACCGGAAGTTCAAATTGCGATTTTAACGGCGGAAATCAATCGCATTAACGAACACTTGAGCGTTCATAATCATGATTTCCATTCGCGTCGCGGTTTGTTGAAAAAAGTTGGACATCGTCGTAATCTTTTGAACTACTTAAGAACGAAAGACGTTGCCCGCTATCGCGAATTAATAGCCAAATTAGGTTTACGTAAATAGGCATTGAGGGCACCACATGTGCCCTCTTTACTTGCAATTATTTGTCAAAATTTAAAAAAAGATTAGAGGATAAAAAAATGGAAAAACATGTTTTTGAATATGATCAAAATGGACGCAAGATTATCGTGGAAATTGGTGAAGTAGCTCAACAAGCCAACGGCGCGTGTATGGTTCGTTATAACGATACAGCCGTCTTATCTGCTGCCGTAGCCAGTAAGGGAAAATTGGATACCGACTTTTTTCCTTTAACTGTTCTTTATCAAGAAAGATTATATGCCGGAGGTAAAATTCCGGGCGGTTTCTTGAAAAGGGAAGGTCGTCCAACCGAACAAGAAACATTAATGTCACGGTTAATTGACCGTCCTATTAGGCCGTTGTTTGCCGAGGGGTTTAGAAATGAAGTGCAAGTTATCAATATGGTAATGAGCGCTAACCCTGATTTCTCCGCCCCAATAACCGCAATGCTCGGCTCCAGCATCGCCCTATGCATTTCCAACATTTCCTTTGAAGGACCGATTGCCGGGGTTATCGTCGGTCGGGTGGATGGCAAATACATCATTAACCCGACAACTGCCGAACTCGAAGCTTCTGACTTGAATGTTACGGTGGCCGGTACCGAAGATGCCATCAACATGGTTGAAGCCGGTTCCAAACAAGTAAGCGAAGAAGATATTTTGGAAGCTTTAATGTTTGGTCATGAAGAAATTAAACGGCTTGTCGCTTTCCAAAAGGAAATCGTCAAAGCAGTAGGCAAAGAAAAAATGGAAGTTGAACTTTTCCAAATTCCGGAAGATATCACTTCCGCAGTTGATGCTTTTGCCAAAGAAGCAATGATAAAAGCAATATCGGTGCACGAAAAACAAGCCCGCAGTGAAGCGATGGATGCGGTTGAGGAAAAAACCGTTGAACATTTTACGGAACTTTGGGCAAGTGATTTGGAATCCGAGCGCGAAGAAAAAATCAAATGGGTAAAAATGCACTTGGAAATTATTATTGCCAACGAAGTGCGCCGTTTGATTACGCAAGAAAAAATTCGTCCGGATGGACGCGCGGTCAACGAAATCCGTCCATTGTCATCGCGAGTCGATTTATTTGAACGTACCCACGGCTCCGCTCTCTTTACGAGAGGACAAACACAATCTCTTGCGGTGGTAACGCTCGGGTCGATTAGCGAGTTCCAAATTATAGACGGACTCGGAGTGGAAGATAGCAAACGGTTTATGTTCCACTACAATTTCCCGCAATTTTCTGTCGGTTCTGTCGGTCGCTATGGCTCGCCGGGACGTCGGGAAATCGGTCACGGCGCATTAGGTGAAAGAGCGCTCCTTCAAGTCATTCCATCGGAAGATGAATTCCCTTATACAATTCGGGTAGTAAGCGAAATCTTGGAATCCAATGGTTCCTCCTCGCAAGCTTCTATTTGTTCGGGTTCGATGGCTTTAATGGCTGCGGGAGTTCCGATTAAAGCACCGGTTGCGGGAATTGCGATGGGTTTAATCAGCGACGGCGATAAGTACACTATTCTAACCGATATCCAAGGGTTGGAAGACCACTTCGGTGATATGGACTTTAAGGTTGCCGGAACCGAAAAAGGAATTACCGCTCTTCAAATGGATATCAAGATTCACGGAATCACCAAACAAATTTTAGCCGAAGCCTTGGAACAAGCGCGTTTCGGTCGCCTTCAAATTCTTGAACATATGAAAGGCACGATTGCGGAAGTTCGGCCAAACTTAAGCCCATTTGCGCCAAAAGTGAAGATGATGAGGATTAATCCGGATCGAATTCGCGACGTTATCGGTTCAGGGGGCAAAATTATCCAAGATATTATTAAAGAATGCAATGATGTTAAAATCGATATTGAACAAGATGGTCGTATCTTTATTATGCATCCGGAAACCGAATATATCGATAAAGCCATGCGCATAATTGAAAATCTGACCAAAGAGGCCAAAGTAGGAGAAATCTACAAAGCAACTGTAGTTAAAAACATGAAATTCGGCGCCTTTGTCGAGTTGTGGCCAGGTTATGAAGGTTTAGTTCACATTTCCAATCTTGCCAAGGAACGCGTTAACAAAGTTGAGGACGTTGTTCGCGAGGGAGATGAAATTATTGTCAAAGTTATCGGCTTTGACGATAAAGGCAAAGTAATGTTATCAAGAAAAGATGCTTTGAAATAAGATAGTTAATTTATTAGATATTTAAAACAGGAGTTTAACATGAAAATTGGAATAACCGCTGATTGTAGCTCAGGTCTTGAATATGCACCTTTTGAACATAATATTCGAATTACTCGAACTGCAATCCATTTCGAAAACGAAACCTTAATCGATGGAATTGATATTACAGCAGATGAATTTTATCAACGACTCGAAGCAACCGATTTTATTCCCACAACCAGTGCACCAACCTGGAGTGAAATTGAAAAACATGTTGAAGCCTATAAGGAATTAGGGTGTACGGATGTTATTCACTTTCCGATTTCGTTTAATTTAAGTTCATACGGACTAAATTGGCAAAACATCGCCAAAGAAATGTTTGAAGGGATAAATTTCCATGTTTTTGATACACGTACCGCTTGCATCATGGAAGGATATCAAGCGTATTACGCAGAAATTTTGGCTAAGAAAAATTACGATGTGGAAGGGATTTTTGCGGAATGCGCAAAACTCCGCGATGCCACTAAAGCTTATTTTGTTGTCGATGATTTGCGTTATTTAGTAAAAAACGGTCGCCTAACGATGGTTGCGGGATTGATTGGAACGCTTGCCAAAATAAAACCGATTTTGGAAATAAATCCAGAAGGCAAAATCGTTCCGTTCGAAAAGATTAGAACCCACCGGCGGGCGATAGAACGAATGATTGAATTGTCCCTTGAATCATGCAAGGATGCTAAAAATGTCATTTACATCGTTCAACATGCCAATCGTTACGAGGGAGCCGAAGAAATCGCCAAAATCATTAAAGAAAAAGCTCAAAATGCTTTACGGGTAGAAATATCGGTTATTACCCCAACGGTAGGTGCCCATATTGGCAGCGGATTGTTGGGAATAGCACGCATTATTACCGATGATTTGAAAGAAAAGATTTAACCAATCATTTTCTAATAGTTTAATATAACGGTAATCGAGCTAAGTTGAAAAAAACTTAGTTAGGAAAGTCCATACTAGCACAAGCTGAGACGCTTGTAGTGTTTGTGCCTAACGAAGCGATAAGTTAGGGCAGTGAAAGCTGACGGCGAACGATGGTCTAAGTTTGACACTTGGGGTCAAATATGACCTAGTTCCTAAGGTGCCACAGAAACGCTCTTGCAAGGAAACTTGCAAATGGAACGGGTAAACCCCACAAGCTAGCAACCCAAATTATGGTAGGGGCACGACTGTCCTGAAAATGAACGGAGACAGTTGGACACTTTTTAAAAAAGTGTAAGATAAATGATTACCGCCTAATGCAAATTAGGTTACAGAATATGGCTTATGTTATATTAAACTATTAGAATGTTCAAGTGGCAACCCTTGTTGCCACTTGTATATTATTAGTGGGAGGAAAGAATGATTATCCAATCAGCTATTTATTTTATCAGTGCAGTCGATTCGGCTCAATATCCCCAACACGAAGGAATTGAATTTGTCTTCTTGGGACGTTCCAATGTCGGAAAAAGCAGTTTAATCAATGCGATATGTAACCGAAAAAAATTGGCTTACACTTCCAGTATTCCGGGGAAAACTGTAGCGTTAAACTTTTACCATATCAACAATCACTTTATGTTTGTCGATGTTCCCGGCTATGGTTTCGCTAAACGAGGTCTGGAAGAACGCATTAAGTTTGGAAAAATGATCGAAGAATATTTGCATAAACGTTCCCAACTAAGGTTGGCCTTTTTGGTTGTCGATTCCCGAATTACTCCGACCGAAGATGATTTTCTGATGTTAAATTATTTGCGTCATTATAATATTCCAACTCTAGTAGTCGCCACTAAACAGGATAAACTAAAATCCAGTATGATTGCCAAGCAAAAAAAGATAATAAAAGAAACGCTAAGAATAACTGACGAAGAATTACTTTTTGTTTCTTCGGAAACCAAAAAGGGAATTGAATCCATCCACAAAACCATTGAAACAGTTTTAAACCAATAGCAGATAAATCACATTTTTCTTCTTCAAAAGCAGTTAAACTGCTTTTTTTATTTTCTGCATAGTCTAATCTAATCTAAAAAGTCATATATTGTTATTGGTGATAAAGATGGAATTAAAGATCAATTGCAATGCCTTTGTTAAATTGCACAACCTTTTGGGTGTTACCAGTATTGAAAGCACTGTCAGCGATTATCAATATCACGGCGATACCTTGGAGGGTAAATTATTAATTAAAGGGACATATTTGGATTCGGAAGGGTTAAGCGACAAACAATGGGAATTTAAGGAAGAAGTTCCCTTTATGGTAATCTTTAAGGACGACCAAAATGAAATTGAAGACGTCGGATGCGACAACTTCAATTATTATGAGGTTGCGGGGCGGGGCATCGAAACGAGTTTTGACGTAATTGTCAACTATCATGAAAAGACTAGGGAAACGAATGACATCATTGAAGTGCCCAGCGAAACGGATGACTTAAAAGCGGATTATGAGGAATTGACTGTAAACGAAAACACAGAAAATTTGGAAACTGAAGAGCGATTGTTAGAAGAATTAATCAATGATCAAGCAAATAAACCAGAGGAACCAGAAGAAAGTACCGAAAATCAAGCAATTAACGAAGAAATAAAAGAAAGAATTACCTCCAAAATGGATATTATCTTGTCGGAAAAAATCAAGTCCAAAACTGATAATTTTCCCTCGGAAGACGAAAAAGAAGAAGTAACGCGTTCCTTCAAATCTCCAAAGGATACAATAAAAATCTTATATTATCAGGATGAGCGAATGCTTGATGTGCTTTGCAGTAAGTATGACTTAAGTATCGAAGAAGTTCTTAAACAAAAGCAAGCACGTGACGGAAAACGGATGATTCTAGGGATTGATTAAAATGATGCGCGAGGTTGTTCCGCTCATTGAAGACCGGTATGGCATCAAAATTATCAATAGCGACATTTATTCGCCTAAATCGTATAAGCTGTTTTCCGAACAGGGCAACTGTTATTTTTGCAAGACTACCAATAAATTAGCTCATGACAAATACCAATTTTTGGCTCATTTGGGAATCAACAATGTATTATTTCCCAAACAAAACCTAAACCAAGAATTCGTTACCAGTTTTGACGGGGGTTATTTATACATCAGCGACTTTTTAGAAGAAGCTAGTATTGTAAAAGAAGTCAAAGCAAATCAAATGTATCGGGAACTAAAAAAGTTACATCACGCCACCTCGTTTGCCAGGCAACTTGATGCCAGCACAGCTCGTCCAAAATTCGATGAATTAACTAATCAATTGGATTATAAATTTCGCCTGTTGGAACACTTTGTTCGGAGTATTGAATTGAAACCCTTGGGTAATTTCAGTGTGCCGATCTTGGAAAATTACCATCATATTTTGGACGCCAAAACCGAAATGATTCGCTTGCAGAAGCGAATCATTGCCATCATTAAAGATAAAGAAAGCGTGGTTTTTTCGTTTTTGCACAATAATCCCAAATTGGATCATATCTTAATTGTGCGGGGAGCCAAATACCTAACGAGTTTGGAAAATGGTAAAATCGGTATCAACAGTTTAGATTTGGCTAAGTTCTACGTGGAGAACCAAGATTTAAATATCGATTTTTCGCAAATCATCAAAGAGTACTATCAAAACGAAAAAAGCCTCTTTTATTATGATTACTTTCGGTTTTTGGTTTTGGTAATTTATATCAAAAGGATTGTTGTCCATCAGCTTGACCAAATCAGTGCTCAAAACATCGCAACTAATGCCAATTTTATTAAAAAATATTTCGATTTGTTTCCGGATTTAGGGGAATAAACCGCGTTATTATTTTTGATAAGGACAAACGATTTGATTGGCAATATAGATAATGGCCAAAAAAATTAACAATAAAAAGTTGAACCAACGGAAGAAAAAGACCGTTAAAAACAGTTGCCACCAAAAAATCGAGGCGATAATTATACGGCATTTCAGGAAATATTCCCGTAATACCGCTAACCATTTGTGATAATTTTTAAACATTTTACTCACCATTTTATTTTATGATTTACAAATAAATTGGTGATAAAGCAAAAGGTCGGAAGAGGCCTTTTTCATTTTTAAGGGTATGAGTTTAGGGTTTTTTCATATCCTAATTTTAATAACTTAAGCTTTTCCATAGGGAGAATAATAAAAATTAATATTACCAATCTCCTTTACAAATTGCATTTTTTCATGTATAATAGTTAAGTCAGGAGCGTGGTCACATGAAATGGACACTCGGTCAATTGCGCAAACTTCCTGAGTCATATGATTTTTGTTCTGTAATGGATTTCACAAAGGAAAGCGAATCGATTGATGATATTTTAGCAATCAAGGGTGTCAAAGTCGAAGGCACAATAACGCGAAAAAACTTGGATTCTTTTTATTTAAGTCTTACGATTGATGCCGATTTGGTCCTTGCATGTGCCAAAACCTTAGAGCCGGTAGATTACCCCATGCATCTTGAAATTGAGGAATGGCACGGTATTGAGGAAGATCGTCTAGAGGAAGAGGATTATTACTGGTTGGAAAAGAATACCCTAAATCTCGACGAAATCGTTTGGTCCGCTATCCTTATTAACAAACCAATTCGGGTAATTCATAAGGACGCTGAGGAAATTTTAGCTAAGCAAGGAATCACATTTGACGGCTCCTATCCTGACGATGAAATCAGCAATGAATAAGAAAAGAGGTGGAAATCATGGCAATTGTTCAACAACGTCGTACTTCCAAGACACGCAAATTAAAACGCCGTACGCATTACAAAATTAAGGCACCCGGCATGACAGTTTGCCCAAACTGCGGAGAATTTAAATTATCTCACCGCGTATGTCCAACTTGTGGATACTATAGTGGTCGTTTGGTCAAAGAAATCAAAGTTAAGGAAGAAAAGAAAGACTAATTAAACTGTCAAATTTGACAAGTAAATCGCTTTGGAGATATTCAAAAAGCGATTAAGACGCTCCTAAACCGGAGCGTTTTTCTTTTTATTTGCGCATGTTTTAACAATTAGTGTATAATAGATTAAAAGAAAAAAATGAGGTTTTCAAAATGAAAGAGTTTACGCATATTCCGGTCATGTTGAATGAAGCAATAGCTTGCTTAAACATCAAACCGGAAGGAATTTATGTTGATTGCACCTTAGGTGGGGCAGGTCATAGTCAAGAAATACAAAAAAAATTAAAAAGCGGCCATTTATATGCTTTCGATCAGGATATCGCGGCCATCAAAGCTTCCCAGGTTCGCTTACAAACAATTGGCAATAATTTCACCCTTATTCATGCCAATTTTGTGAACTTAAAGAAGAACCTTGCTCAACTACAAGTTAACGAAGTGGACGGGATTTTATTTGATTTGGGTGTTTCCAGTTACCAATTTTATACGCCGGAACGAGGGTTTAGCTATCAATACGATCATTATCTCGACATGCGGATGAATCAAGAACAAGCTCTCGATGCCTACCAAGTGGTAAATAATTATTCAGAAAATGCTTTGCGAAAGATTTTTTACGAATACGGCGAAGAAAGCTTTGCTCCTCAAATCGCCCGGATAATTGTAAAAGCCCGGGAACAAAAACCGATTGAGACCACTTTTGAACTTGTGGAAATAATCAAGAAGGCACTGCCCGCTTCGGTGTTGCGCAAACCTCAACACCCCGCAAAAAAAATCTTTCAAGCCCTTCGGATTGAAGTTAATCAAGAATTGGCCGTTTTAGAAAAATCCTTGGAAGATGCCTTGAGTTTGTTAAAAATCGGGGGAGTGTTGGCGGTGATAACCTTTCATTCCTTGGAAGATCGCTTGGTAAAACAACTTTTTAAAAAGAAAACAACCCTATCGTTACCGAAAGGGTTGCCGTTCATTCCTGCAGGGTATGAAGTTCATTTCGAATTGGTTCATAAGAAAGCTGTGCTGCCGACTGAACAAGAATTACAAGTTAATCGCCGTTCCCACAGCGCCAAATTGCGGGCAATTAAACGCATCAGTTAACTATCCATAAAGGGTTCCAAAACATATTTAATTACAAAGACTTCATCTGGTTCAAGAAAGATGAGGTCTTTTTTGGTTTCGAAAACGCCAGTGCTTTGGGGCGAATCGGCTTGGCCAATCCATGGTTCTAAAGCAATAAAAGGTGCTTTTATATGGTTAGGAGTCCAAATGGCAATCGTTGGAAAAGGAATAAAGGAAAACTTGATGCCGATATTCTGCTTTTGGTGTTTTAAGGTTAAGGATTTGCTCTTGACATCAGAAAAAATCAAAGCATCGTTTTGATAATCGTTATAATTTAACTGTAAAACTTTTAGATTGGAATAGGTACGGTAAACTTTGGTTTCGTCGATTAAACCGGTATTTAAATCTACGGTTGGTAATTCTGCGGTTTCTCTTTCTTCAAAAATAATTTGGTATTCCTCGAAGGCAGTATTATCCTGAAGCGGAACGCGAAAAGCCGGATGTAAACCGAAATTAAAAGGCATTATTTTACCTAAGGTTTGGTTTTTGATGAAAATTTCGCAAGAAAGTCCTTGGGGAGTTAAGTGGTACTTAATGGTTACGGTAAAAGCAAAAGGGTACATTTTAAGGGTATTTTCGTTTGCGGAGCATTTTAACTCGACACTTTCAACGGATTGGGAAATAAGCTCAAATTCCCGGTCTCGCAAAAACCCGTGTTTTGGAAAGGTGTATATTTGACCGTTGATTGTGGTCTGGCCGTTTTTCAAAGCACCGACATTGGGAAAAAGGTAGGGTGCAACGCGGTTCCAATAGATAGGGTTTGCATCGTGCAAAAAGGGCGTATTTCGAAAAGAAAAAGCGCGTAACTCTGCACCTTTTAATGCGATTTGTGCTGTCAATTGTTCATTTTTTAAAGTGATAATTTCCGGCATGACATACCTCCATTAGATGAATCAATTATATCAAACTCCCTTTTTAAATGCAAGAGTAAAAGGGAAAGGGTGTTTATAGTTGAACGCGGTCTTTAGTCTAAAAGGGACAAATTAATCATAAATTATGGTGGTGATAAACTTTGGAACATAAAATTAAAGTACGGGTGCGAAAACGCATTGTTTTAATATATTTAATCATGATTATCGGAAGTTGTTTGCTTCTGTTGCGATTAAGTTTCGTTAAGATTGTTAGCGGAGCCGACATCTATACCAGGGCCCTGGAACAATGGCTTAGGCGCGCTCCCGTAGAGGCAAGAAGAGGAAACATCTACGATCGCAACGGCAGCCTTATTGTGGGAAGCGCACTAGCTCCTTCGCTTGTGGCGATTCCTAAACAAGTTAAAGATGTTGAAAAAACCGCCAAAGTCTTAGCTTCCATTTTAAAGGTAAAACCCGAAAAAATTAAAGCTCACCTTCAAAAAAACGTTTCGGTAGAAATTCTAAAACCGGAAGGCAAGAAAATTTCCGCCGAACAAGCTCAAAAAGTAGCACAAGCCAGACTGGACGGGATTTATTTGGTGGGAGATACGGTGCGAAGTTATCCTTACCAACATTATCTTGCTCAAGTTATTGGAATAACGGGGATTGACAATCAAGGAATTACCGGGCTTGAATATATTTACGACGATTATTTGTTGGGAAAAAAGGGAGCCGTCAATGTCTTTACCGATGCCCATGGCAATATGATTCCCGATTTAAGCGGCCACTACCTTACCCCTACCGCGGGGTTTGATTTATATTTGACGATTGATTTGGATATTCAAATCAGCTTGGAAAGGGTTTTGGATAATGCTTTAGCTCGTTATAACCCCGATGAAATCATTGCTTTGGTTATGGACCCCAAAACGAGTGAAATTCTCGCGATGGCATCGCGTCCGACTTTTAATCCCAGTAATTATCAAAATTATGATCAAGCAATCTACAACCGAAATCTTCCCATTTGGAAAAGTTATGAACCGGGTTCCACCTTCAAAGTTGTAACTTTTGCTTCCGGTTTGGAAGAAAAAGTGTTTTCGCTGGAGGAATATTTTTATGACCCCGGTTATGCTTTGGTGGATGGGGCCAGGATTCGCGACTGGAAAGCAGGCGGGCACGGAAAGCAAACTTTCTTGCAAGTAATTCAAAACTCTTGTAATCCGGGGTTTGTGGAAATTGGATTGCGTTTGGGAAAGAAACGATTTTTTGAATATGTCGATCTATTTGGTTTCGGCCATAAGACCGGCATTGATTTATTGGGCGAAAGCTCAGGAATTATTTTTAACCCCGAAAAAATCGGTCAAGTGGAACTTGCGACTTCCGCTTTCGGCCAAGGAATCAGCGTGACTCCGATTCAGTTGGTGAATGCGGCATGTGCAACCATCAATGGAGGTTATTTAAATCAACCGACAATTTTAAAAGGGATTGCCAGCAGTTTTACCCAAGACATTATTTATCAAAATACTCCGCTTACCATACGCAAAGTCATAAGCGACGAAACATCGCAAAAAATGCGCTATGCATTGGAACATGTGGCATCCCTTGGCACCGCTCGGTCCGCTTACATCGAAGGGTATCGGGTAGGCGGAAAGACTGGTACGGCCCAAATCGCGATTGACGGAGTGTATTCCGAATCGCGTTACATTCTATCGTTTTTGGGAATTGCTCCGATGAATGACCCAAAGGTAGCGGTATACATTGCTTTGGAAAACCCCAAAAATACCATTCAATATGGGGGTGTGGTTGTAGCCCCTCTGGTAAAAGAAGTGCTGATGGAAAGTTTCGCAATCTTAAAGATTCCCCCTCAAGAAGGAGGAATTCCTTTGGATTCCCGATATTGGATTGATTTGAATACCTATACGGTAGACAACTACTTGGGAATGGAAGTAGCTAAAATCCGCCCAACTTACAAATATCAATTTAGCATTCATGGAACCGGAAAAACGGTAATCGCGCAAATCCCTGAGCCCGGCGAAAAGTTAATTGAAGGCGGGTTTGTCATTCTCTACACGGAGTAAGTGATTTAGATGAAAATAAAAGAGCTATATCCAATGCTAACTTACGACCATGAAATCTCAAGTATTGTCCACCATTCCCAGGAAGTCTATGAAAATGCGGTTTTTGTGGCTATTGTCGGATATAACCATGATGGGCATGATTTCATTTTTGAAGCGATTGCTAAAGGTGCCAAAACGATTATACACGAAAAGGAGTGGTTTTACCCCTTTCCTCAGAACGTCAACTTTCACCGTGTAGAAAACGCTCAAAAAGAACTGGCATGGCTTCTACAACAAGTTTATTCTTCGATTTGGGATGACTTGACGGTTATTGGAATAACCGGAACCAATGGAAAAACGACCGTTTCCACTATGGTTTATCATTACTTAACTTATCTCGATTATCCGACGCTTTTAATTGGCAGTAATGGTTGCAAGTATGTCGATTATTATTGGCCCTTGGTTAATACCACTCCCGATATAGTAACTATCTATCGTTTGGTAAAACAATGCAAAGCCAAATTAAAATATGTAATTATCGAAGTCAGCAGTCAAGCCATTCGGGAACTCCGGATCCAAGGAATCCAGTTTGACTTGGTAGCTATCACCAATATTTCCCAAGACCATTTTGATTATCATCACACTTGGGATGATTACTTGTTTTCTAAAGGGTTACTGCTTACCAAATTAAAACCTGCCGGAATTGCCATTGTCAAACGCGAAATGCCTTTTTTTTCCTTTTTCAATGGTTTAACCATTAACCCCGTAAAAAGTTTTGGTAAAAATTTAGGAGATATTCGGTATCAAATAACTAGCAGTTCTTTAAAGGGACTAAAAATGACGTTTACACACCTTAACACTTTACAAATCGAATCACCTTTAACCGGCGAATTCAACGCAGAAAATATCGCCTGTTTTTACACTATATGCATTTATTTAAGTTTAAAACTAGCTCCCCTAATTGAATTTTTAAAGGATTTTGGGACTATCAAGGGAAGAATGGAACAATTTCCTTTAAACCAACGTTTAATCGTCATCGATTATGCTCATACGCCTGAAGCGGTTAAACAGGTGGCTGTCTTTTTAAAAACCCAAAGCAAAAACCGCCTATTTGTTGTTTTGGGATGCGGGGGGGAAAGAGATCGCTTGAAACGTCCCCTAATGCTTAGGTTTGCTTTGGAAAACGCGGAGTGGGTTTATATTACCGAGGACAATTCGCGTTCGGAAGCTTTTGAAGAAATCGTCGCCGATATGACGCATAACCAAATTCTGAACAATTATACGGTAATTCCAAAACGTAGTTTGGCTATTAAAAAAGCGCTGGAAAAAAGCACGGAAAAAGATACGATTGCCATAATAGGGATGGGAAGCGATTGGTATACAGAAGCGGAAGAACTTGTAACTGATGAAATCATCGTAAAAAGGATGGGAGAAATAATATGGTCTTAACGATTAATATAAAAGCGATCTGGTTAATCGGTTTCATCCTTACGGTTATTGGTTTTAAGGCAACTTTACCAATTTTAAGAAAAATCAAGTGTGGTCAATTCATTCGTTTGGAAGGACCAAAAAGCCACCAAGGCAAAAAAGGCACTCCAACCATGGGCGGAATTGTAATGATCGCCATGGGACTGTCGCTTTGGTTCTTTATGATGGGAAAGAGTCATAAAACAAACCAATCAACAAACATTTGGTTTTTGTTAATCGCACTCTTAGGGTATGGACTGTTGGGTTTTATCGATGATTTATTGATTATTATTAAAAAAAACAATATGGGAATAAAACCAAAAGTAAAATTGTTTGCCCAAGGTATGATAGCGGTTGTTTTGTTTGGGGTATATTTAAAAACCGGATTAAAGACGTCAATTAATTTTTTCAATTTAGAAATTTCCCTTGGTTTCTTTTATGGGGTTTTTCTAATGTTGCTATTTTGTTATGTGGTGAATGCGGTTAACATTACCGATGGATTAGACGGTTTGGCGGGCGGGTTATTATTGATTGCTTATGGTGCATTTACGATTATAGCCTATCAACAAAACCAGGGGGAAATCTTTTGTTTCGGTTTAGCCCAAATGGCGTCCTTGATAGCCTTTTTGCTTTTCAACTTTAACCCTGCCCAAGTATTCATGGGTGATACCGGATCACTTGCCTATGGGGCGGGTCTAGGCGCCATGGCGGTATTGTTAAAGACAGAATTATTGCTTTTTCTCATTGGTGGGGTTTTCTTAGGGGAAATCTTAAGTGTGATGATTCAAGTTTGTTATTTTAAACAAACCAAAGGCAAACGTCTCTTTTTGATGTCGCCTTTTCACCATCATTTGGAACTGAAAGGCTGGAGCGAATGGCAAATTGATTTGCTTCTTTGGTCCATCGGATTGGTGTTGGGGGTAATCGGGTTAATTTTGGGGGTGTGTATGTGAACAAAAAATACCTTTTATACGGAATGGGAATCGCCAATCGGGCTGTTTATCAATTTATGCTTAAAAGAGGGATTTGGGTAAAAGTTTACACGGATGGAGATTCCGGTGATTGGGAAAAAGTGTTGGATAATGTTGATATTATTATTAAAAGCCCCGGCATTTTTCCCTATACTCCTTTTTTGAAATTAGCCCGCGAAAAAAATAAAGAAATAATCGGCGATTTGGAACTGTTTTATCGTTTCAAACCGTTAAAAAACATCATTTGCGTAACAGGAACCAATGGAAAAACCACGGTTTGTTGTTTATTGCATCAAATCTTACAAACGCAATACCGAGTTTTTTTAGGAGGGAATATCGGTATTCCTTTATTTAGTATTATTGATTGCGATGAACCGGATATTTTAATTATTGAAGCTTCCAGTTACATGCTAGACAATACCGTTTCTTTTCATCCTCGTGTGGCAATTTTGTTAAATCTTTTTCCCAATCATTTAGATTACCATGAAACTTGGAATAATTACTGTCATGCCAAGAAGAAGATTTTAACTAATCTCACCGAAGAAGATTATTTTATTTACAATGGCCAAGACATTGTTTTAAACACTTGGGCCAAAGAGACTATTGCTAAAACCCTTCCTTTTGCTTTGGAAACACTGGATGAGGAATTGCTTAGCATAAATGCTGGGTTAATTGGTCAACATAATAAAGCTAATATCCAAGTCGCAAAAACAATCGCTAAACTTTTTTCGGTTAACGATTGCGACTTTTCCAAAGTTTTAAAAGAGTTTTCATTACCCCAATTTCGTTTGGAAAAAATTTGGGATAAAAATGGTTTGGTTATTTACAATGACTCCAAAGCCACTAATCCCTTAGCCTCTAAAGCAGCTTTGGAAGCTATGGCAAACAGTAAAGAAAAGGTGATTTGGATTGCGGGGGGGAAAAAGCGCGGTGACGATTACTCTTTATTAAAGGATTACTTAATGAATGTTCAAATGGTTTATCTATGGGGTGAGAATGCGGAAGAATTTATCCCTGTATTAAGAGAACAAAAAATTGATTATGATGTCAATGCCGATTTAGAAAAGATTTTAACGGATATCATAAATAATCATTCGCAAGCGGTAATTCTATTTTCTCCCGGAGCGCAAAGTTTCGACCGTTTTGCTTCCTTTGAAGAACGGGGGGAGTACTTCAACAAAACGGTGCAAAAAATCTTTTCGCTTTGATTTTGTCAAAATAAAAGCAAAACTTGTCATATTATGGTATAATCTTGATTAGAAGAGGAAATGAAAGCTGGTGGAACAATGCTGAAGTTACCTAATAATCTGACAAATGCCATCATGCTTGGGGGTTCGTTTAATCCGCCCACTATTGCCCATTTGGCGATGGTTGAGTATTTGTTAAAAAATACCGATAAAGAAATTTGGATTGTCCCCAACGGAGATTTATACCACCGGAAAAGCCTTGCCCCTTTCCCTCAGCGGGTAACAATGTTGAAATTGATGTTTGGGAATAGCGAAAGAGTAAAAATCTTGGAAATCGAAAACCAAGGGATTTTTCAAGGAACTTATCAAACTTTGCGTAAGCTGAAACACCCCCTTTTTGTGCTGGGGGCCGATAGTTTAAAGGATTTGCCGACTTGGATTAATTTTCCAAATTTGCTTCAGGAAAACCGCTTTATCGTTTTTACGCGGGGGAATTTAACCAAAAAAGAAGATTTGCTAAAAATTATCGACAGTCATCCTGAACTGGAAAAAAATCGCGAACATTTTTATCTTGTTGACCAAACGATTCCCGATGTTTCCTCGACCGCTTTTCGCAAAACTTTCAACCCCTGCATTGTCACACCGGAAGTTTTTCAGTATATAATAAAACAAAACTTGTATCTAAAAGAATAGAGGTACTTATTATGCAACTTTCTTTTGTAAAAATTGGTTTAGCTGTACCGAAAATCACCTTGGGACAGCCTTTGGCAAACGCTAAAGAGATTATGTCCTTAGTATTGAATGACCAAAAGGCTTCGATTTTGCTTTTTCCGGAATTAACTTTAACCGGTTACAGTATCGGCGATTGGATGTTTAACCGACAATTGTTGACAGAAAATTTAGAAGCTATCCAATACTTGTTGGATCACAATGACGACCACATTTTGATTGTCGGAACCATGTTGGAAATCCAACATTCCTTATACAATGTTGCCTTAGTGATTCAGGGCAAGCAAATAATAGGTGTTATTCCCAAGCAATTTTTGCCCCGCAATCGCGAATTTAGCGATCCGCGCTTTTTCGCAAGCGGAAGAAGTTTGCTTGCTTCAACCAAATCGATCAATCTTTTGGGACAAGAAGTACCGATTGGCGAAATATTGTTCCAAGACAAAAAGCAAGTTATTTCCTTCGGCGTGGAAGTCTGTGGTGATATGTGGGCGCCGGTTAGCCCGGGTGCTTTGCTTTACACAAAAGGAGCAGAGGTTGTTTTTAACCTTTCTGCCAGCACTTTCCATCTGGGAAAACATCAACAACGTTTGCTTTTAGCGCAAAGTGCCAGTCTAAAAGGCATGGGTGCTTACCTTTACGTATCCACCGGAGCAAGCGAAACCAGCAGTGATATCGTCTACACCGGGCATAAAATAGCTTGTGTTAATGGCGAAGCGATTCTAAATGAAGAAAAAATCGATTTTTCCAGTTCCATCTCCTATGTGGATTTGGATTTGGACGTAATTCGTCATGCTCGGATGTCCAGCGGTTGGTTTAATGAATATGATTTAGGCGACATTCGCATTGTTTCATTTTTATTACCCCCGCGCAAAAATTTTGAACTAGAAAAATGTCCCAGGCCCAACCCGTTCCACCCGGTAAGAGATGAAGATGCCAAGATGATTATTGATGTCATTGGGGCGGCTTTATATAAGCGCCTTCAATACATCGGCATCAAAAAAGTGGTTATCGGGGTAAGCGGGGGTTTGGATTCCACTTTGGCGCTATTGATCGCCGTAAAAGCTTTCAAGACCTATGGGTTAGACTTAAAAGGAATTATCGGCGTAACTCTTCCGTCTTTTGCAACCTCGATAGAATCCAAAGATCTGGCGCTGAATCTCATGAATAAATTAGACATTACCGCCCTGGAAATCCCGATTAGTGAAGCAGTGTTGCAACAATTCCGCTTAATCGGTCATGATGAAAACCATTTTGACATTACCTTTGAGAATGCCCAAGCCCGTTACCGAACGCTTACCTTGATGAATCTTGCCAATCAAAATCAAGCCATCGTAATTGGAACTTCCGATATGAGTGAAATCGCTTTGGGGTGGGCTACTTTCAATGGCGATCATATGGCAATGTACGGTTTGAATGCGGGGTTGCCAAAAACGACTGTCCGCTATTTGGTTAAATATCTCAGGAATGAGTTTCCGATAATAAGGGAAGAATTAACCAAAATTAGCAAACGAGTAATTAGTCCGGAACTCATCCCGGGTGTTCAAGCCACCGAAGCGGTTGTAGGCAAATATGAAATCAATGATTTCATTTTATATCATTTGCTTGTCCATGGCGCCAGCCGGGCAAAAATCGTGTTTTATTTGAGGAAAGTGTTCCAAATGTCCAAAGAGGCTTCGGAAAAAGCTTATGGTTATTTCGTAAAACGTTTTAAGTCCCAACAATACAAACGGTTGACGATGCCTGAAGGGGTAAAAATCTTTGAAGTCTCTCTATCGCCAAGGTCAGATGTTAAAATTCCCGGCGATTTGCATTAAATAGGGACATTTTGCTTTACAATTGGAAATTAATTTGTTAAAATATTCATAATTTAATAAATAATTCGTTGAACAAGAGGAGTACAATATTGAAGCTATCCAGAGAGAAGCTGTTTGGTGCAAAGCTTTTAGCTTGATGTTGGAAGGTCGCTTGGGAGAAGTTTATCTGAAAACAGTAGGATAAATCGTGAACCAGACGTTATTGGTTTGAGGTGCAAGAAAAGTTTTTTTAGGAAACTGTTCTTGAACTAAGGTGGTACCGCGGAAAAATTTTCGTCCTTAGATTATTGCTTATCTAGTTATTGGGCAATAAGATAAGGACTTTTTTTAATATCTATAGGAGGTAGAGAACATGAAAAAAACACTGTTGGGACCGAAATACAATCACCGAGAAGTTGAAAAGGGCAAATATCAAGAGTGGTTGGCAAAAGATTATTTTACCAGCGGCGATTTGTCGAAAAAACCATATTGCATTGTGATTCCGCCACCCAATGTTACCGGTGTCTTGCATTTGGGCCATGCTTGGGATACTACATTGCAAGATATTATTTCTCGTCGGAAACGTATGCAAGGATATGATATGCTTTGGCTTCCGGGAATGGATCATGCAGGAATTGCGACGCAAGCCAAAATTGATGCAAAATTGAAATCCCAAGGCATCAGCCGTTATGATATTGGGCGAGACGCTTTTTTGAAAGTTGCTTGGGAATGGAAAGAAGAGTATGCGGCAGTCATCCGTTCGCAATGGGCAGCTTTGGGTTTATCGCTTGATTATAACAAGGAACGTTTTACGCTTGATGAGGGGTTAAACAAAGCGGTAACGAAAGTCTTTATGGATTTATATCGCGATGGGTTGATTTATCGCGGCGAGCGCATCATCAACTGGGATGTTCAAAGCAAAACCGCATTATCCAATATCGAAGTCGAATATAAGGAAATCGAAGGAGCATTTTACCATTTCATTTATCCGTTTGTTAACCGAAAAGGCGGATTGGAAATCGCTACCACCCGTCCGGAAACGATGTTTGGCGACGTTGCCTTGATGGTCCATCCAGAAGATGAACGCTACCAACAATTTATCGGTGAAATGGTTTATATTCCCGGTACTAAAAGAGCGATACCAGTTATTTCGGATGCCTATGTTGACCGGGAATTCGGTACCGGTGTCGTAAAAGTTACCCCTGCCCATGACCCAAATGACTTTGAGGTTGGTTTACGTCACAATTTGACTCCGGTTATTTGTATGAACGAAGACGGTACGATGAATGAGTATGCGGGGAAATATCAAGGCATGGATCGTTTCGTTTGCCGGGAAAAGGTAGTAAAAGATTTACAAAACGCCGGACTTTGCCCAAAAATCGAGAAAGTTTGGCATGCAGTGGGGCATTCAGAACGCACCAATGTCATCGTCGAACCACGTCTATCGAAACAATGGTTTGTTAAAATGAAGCCGCTGGCGGAAAAAGTTTTAGCCATGCAAGCATCAGGGGAAGGAATCATATTTGTTCCGGAACGCTTTAACAAAACTTTCACCAACTGGCTGGAAAACATTCAGGATTGGTGCATTTCCCGTCAGCTTTGGTGGGGACACCGGATTCCGGCTTGGTACAAGGGCGATGAAGTATATGTCGGTTTGACTCCGCCAAGCGGTGAATGGGTTCAAGACGAAGACGTTTTGGATACCTGGTTTTCGAGTGCGCTTTGGCCGTTCTCGACGCTGGGGTGGCCGGAGGATACTTTTGACTTAAAGCGCTATTATCCAACCAATGTCTTGGTTACCGGTTATGATATTATCTTTTTTTGGGTTGCCCGAATGGCTTTCCAAGCAAGATATTTTACAGGCCAAAAACCATTTGAATATTGTTACGTTCATGGTTTAATTCGCGATGAAAAAGGCCAAAAAATGAGTAAATCCCTCGGTAACGGTATTGACCCATTCGATTTAATCGAACAATACGGTTGCGATGCTTTGAGGTACTTTTTAACGACCAATTCCACTCCGGGCCAAGATTTACGTTACTCGGAAGAAAAAGTCGGGGCAGCTTGGAATTATATCAATAAAATTTGGAATATCGCCCGCTATATAATGATTAATATCGGAACGGATGAAGTGGCAGAAATTGACCCAAGCAAGTTTAGCGCTATCGATCATTGGATTATGCAACGCTTAAACGATGTGATAAAAGCCACCGACGAACTATATGAAGCTTTTGAATTTGGCGAAGTTGCCCGAATAATTTACCATTTCGTTTGGGATGATTTGGCCTCCTGGTATATTGAATTGACAAAAACGGTTTTTGCGGGGTGGAGCGGTGATATCGCTAATACCAAAGCCATTCTCAAACATTTATTGGTTACTGTTATGAAACTCTTGCATCCGTTTATGCCGTTTGTCACCGAAGAAATTTATCAAACCTTAAATGAAGGTTCGATAATGGTTTCCGCTTGGCCGAAACCGTTTGTTTTCGAAACTGATACCCAGGCCATCTCCTTTACCGGCCAAATGATGGATATCATTTCCTCGGTTCGGTCATTACGCGCGGAAAAGAATGTTCCGTTAAGCAAACCGCTTACTCTTTACCTTGAGGTCGCAAACGAAGAATTAGCCCATTTTTTGGACCAATATCAGGTTTACATGCAAAAGTTAGTTAACTTTAACAATTTGACAATCAAAGCGGAAATCGATAAACAGGATTGCTTGGTAATCGTTTTGCAGGAAGTCAAGGTCATTGTTCCAAGCAAAGAACTGGTCGATTTGGAAAAAGAATTGGCGCGTTTAACCAATGAAAAAGAACGTTTAACCTTTGAAGTTAACCGATCGCAAAAAATGCTGAATAATCCTTCCTTCGTGGAAAAAGCGCCAAAAGAAAAAGTGGAACTGGAAAGAACAAAATTAATGCAATATCAAAAACAATTACAAGAGGTAGAAGAACTGCTTAATCAGTTGTTGAAAGGATAACATGAAACCATTTGAAAATGTAAGCGACCTTGTCGCCTTTATTGAAACTTCAAAACGGTTTATCCCTAAAATCAATTTGGATAAAATGCATTATTTATGCGATTTATTTGACAATCCCCAAAAGAGGTTCCCGTCTATCCATGTAACGGGAACCAATGGCAAGGGATCGGTGGTGGCCAATTTAAAGGCCGTGTTCCAAGCCGCAGAGTTTAGGGTTGGAACCTTCACTTCACCCTATATCACGTGTTTCAATGAAAGAATTATGATTAATAAAGCGATGATTAGCGATGAAGATTTATTAAAGCTCGGGAACCGAATCATCGCGAAATACGATGAAATGGAAAGACAGGGAAAAGAATTGCCTACTTTCTTCGAATTTACAACCCTCCTAGCCTTTTTATACTTTTCTGAAAGGCCTGATTTGGATTTAGCGATAATTGAAGTGGGGATTGGCGGGAAACTTGATTCCACCAATGTTATCGAACCTCTTTTGAGTATTATTTCCAATGTGAATTATGATCACCAAAATGTTTTAGGAAATACCTTGGAAGAGATATTGGCTCAGAAACTGGGCATCGTAAAACATCAAGTGCCCCTCGTTACGGGAATTCAGGATGCAGAACTGTTAAAGCAATGCCTAGATTACTGCAAAAAAACCCACTCAGCCTTTTTCCCAATTGATTATTCTTCAATCAAAATCCTAAAATCTGATTTAAACGGCACCGCGTTTGTTCATCCGGAATTGGGGACCGTGGAAATCGTATTACCGGGGTTTCACCAAATCGAAAATGCTTTAATAGCCATCGAAGCTCTAAAAGTGTTTAATCAAGGTTTATTTCGAAAGTTAAAAAGAAAGAAATTTCCGCTTTCCCACGAAATATTATTACGAGGGTTAAAGCAAACGAAATGGCCGGGACGATTAGAAGTAATGTCCCACAATCCGCTCGTGGTCATCGACGGAGCTCACAATGTCGATGGAATCTATCGCGTTACCGAATTCATTCAGTCATTGCCTTATGAAAGGAAGCGGGTTATCTTTGCCTGTTCCCATGATAAAGACAAACAAGCAATGATTGATATTTTAGACCAAGCGTTTGAGGAAATATTGTTTACCGCTTACACTTATAAACGTCATAATGACGTCGAAGAATTATTCCAACTTTCCAACCATCCCCATAAACGCATCGTAAACGATGTAAAGGAAACAATCGAAATAGTTTGGAAAGATCCCTATGAAATTAATCTATTTATCGGAAGTCTGTATTTTGTAAGCGAAATCCGACCTTTAATTCTACAAAAAATCCAAAATAACTAGCAAATCTTTTTAGTTTTCAACTAGAAGGTTTTCTAGTTTTTTTTATTGACAAGGAGGGCACCAATGATTTTAAAAGAAGTACCGATTTGGGATAGGCCAAGGGAAAAAGCGTTAAATGAGGGGATTAAGAGTTTATCTAATGTAGAACTAATTGCGATATTACTTAGGACGGGAGTTAAAGAAGAATCAGTTTTGAACTTGTCGCAAAAGCTTTTAGCCAAATTAAATCAAATGAATGATTTAAACGAAATAACCGTTACAGAACTATGTTCCATCAAAGGAATCGGACCCGCCAAGGCGATAACGGTCTTAGCGGGTGTTGAACTGGGATTGCGGATTGTAAAATTTGTTCCGGAAAAAGTCAAATTGACAACACCTCAAGCGGTTTTTAACTTATTAAAAGACGAACTTAAACCGTTAAAACAAGAAACCCTGGTGGCTTTGTATTTAAATGTCAAAGGAGAACTGATTATCAAAAAGACTTTATTTATGGGAACCGTCAACTTAATTGTCATCGATGCCAAAGAAATTTTTAAATGGGCCTATAAATATTCCGCCAGTGCCATCATTATTGTCCACCATCATCCGAGCGGTGATCCTACCCCGAGTCATCAAGATTTGCAAATGACTAAGGTTTTGTTGCAACAAGCCGATGCCTTGGGTTTTGTGATTATCGACCATATAATAATTGGCGAACGCTTCTACAGTATGAAACAACAAACAAATCTCTTTAGGCGTTAATCTCATAAATAAAACCGGCTATTCATACAATGTAGGGGTGATGAGATGGAAAATTATCAAAAAAAAATAAGGGAATATTATCGCCGGAAAGCAAAAAAGGACCGCAAAAGAGAAATCAACCCCGAAAAAGCTCAAAAAACCAAACAGACTTATTTTGATAAATTGTATTTGCGGATGTTTTTAAGCGCACTATTGTTGCTTGGTTTCATTTCGCTGGGCCGGGCAGGTCTTTCTACCCCGATTAGAGAAGAATTAAATGATAATATGAATATTCTAAAGTTTGTCGCTTTTTTTAATGGTATCTTTGGCGATACCTTTATCCCAACCCCAGACGATATTCCGGTGGTCTCATCCACACTTTATGAAAGCGTTAAGTATCAAGACGGAATCAATTATGTGGAAAATACCAGTTTTGATGGCGTATATACCGCTATGACCGGTGTTGTGGTTAAGATAGTGAAAGACGATTCTGGCAAATATCAAATTACCATTAAAGGATATGACGACCGCGAATACGAATACCGGGATTTGGAAAGCGTTGATTTCTCGATTTACTCCTTCGTTCCGGAAAATGCCATTATCGGTAAAGCTGGCAAAGTCGGCGAAGTTTATACTTTTGCTTTAATAATTCGCGAACGCGGAAAGCCAGTTGATTTTTATGCGATTTGCGAAGATTGAGATTCATCTTTCTGCTATCCTCTTTCTTGGCTTATGCGCCTATAGCGGCTTCCTCAAGGAAGCCTTTCTCTTTTTGGGGATCTTTTTTAGCCACGAACTGGGACATTTATTCTGGATTAAAATCTTTGGCGGAAAGATAAACACAATTCACTTAACCGGTATTGGAGGGATAATTGATTTAGAACCCCAAGAGTTACCGTTTTGGCAACACCTTTTCATTGATAGCGGAGGGATTTCGGTTAATTTATTGCTGGCTTTAACTATACCTCAAATTAGATTGCCTAACCAGATGCAAAACTTTTTAATCCAATATAACCGTCTTATTTTAGGGTTTAATCTATTTCCGATATACCCTTTAGACGGGTTTCAGTTCCTTTTCCATTTATTAAATGCCTTTTTTGACGATGAATATTTATATGATTTATTGTTTTATGTGTCTTTATTTTTCCTAGTTGTTTTATGCTTTATCGCTTTTTTAAGCAAAAGCTTAGGGTTAATGTTAATTTTAGTCTTTTTGTTTTCTAAACAAAAGGTTTTAAAAAAACTGGGAAAAATAGCTCATTTAAAATATTATCGATTTTTAACCCCTTTTCTCAAGTAAACAAATCGTTCAAAAAAGCAAATTAGACATATTAATTACTTTACTGTGGTAGAATATAAGCGTAACAACAAAATAGAAAAATGATTAGGAGAGATGAAATGAGAGAATTAAATTATCAACAATTTCATGAAGTGATAAAAAAAGACCAATTGGTATTGGTAGATTTTTATGCTTCATGGTGCGGGCCATGCAAAATGATGGCACCAATAATTGAGGAGTTAGCAGTCCAATTGGAAGATCAAGTGACTGTGGTAAAGGTAAATGTTGATGAAGAACACCAACTCGCCATGGAATATCGGGTATCCAGTATCCCAACGCTAATCCTCTTTAAAAATGGTTCACCGGTTGAAGTAGCGATTGGTTATCGTCCAAAGGATGCAGTTCTCCGGATGGTTAAACAACATTCATAAAGTTTTACGTATATAAGTAAAGACATATGCCTTTTTTAGGCATATGTTCTTTTTTTGATGTATAAATGCCCAAAAAACCCTAAAAATAATGGTAACGTTTACAGGTTTTGTGAGCAGTTTTTTATTTGCAATTTATTTTCATAAATGGTATAATACAAAAGGTAAGTTTACGGAAAAATTCCGTACTATACAAAGGAAAATTTATAGAAAAGGAGTATATTATGAGCAAATTTGTTTACCTATTTAGCGAAGGTAACGCGAACATGCGGGAATTGTTAGGTGGTAAAGGCGCTAATTTGGCGGAAATGACTAATATCGGATTGCCAGTTCCCCAAGGTTTCACCGTTACAACTGAAGCATGCAATGAATACTATCGAAACAATAGGGCATTATCACAAGAAGTTATCGATCAAATTTTCGATGCTTTGCATAAGTTAGAAAATTATTCTGGTAAGAAATTTGGTGATGTCAATAATCCGCTCCTCGTATCAGTACGCAGTGGCTCGCGTGCTTCGATGCCGGGGATGATGGACACCATTTTAAATCTTGGTTTAAATTTTGAAGTAGTGGAAGGTTTAGCGAAATTAACAGACAATCCGCGCTTTGCTTACGACTCTTATCGTCGCTTTATTCAAATGTTCTCCGATGTCGTTTTGGAAATCCCTAAGTCGAACTTTGAAGCGTTATTGGAAACCAAAAAAGCAGCTAAAGGCGTAAAAGCTGACACTGATTTGGGTGCTGAGGATTTAAAAGATTTAGTAAAACAATTCCTTGCCAAGTTTGAAGAACTTTATGGCAAACCATTCCCCCAAGATCCCAAAGAACAATTATTGGCAGCTACCAAAGCCGTATTCCGTTCTTGGGATAACCCTCGGGCACATGTTTATCGTCGCCTAAACGGTATTCCCTATGACTGGGGTACAGCAGTCAATATCCAAATGATGGTCTTTGGTAATATGGGTTCCGATTCCGGTACCGGTGTTGCTTTCTCGCGTAATCCATCAACCGGTGAAGATGAATTATACGGTGAATATCTCTTCAACGCTCAAGGCGAGGACGTTGTTGCAGGTATCAGAACACCATTCCCAATTTCCCATTTAAAAGAAGACAATCTTGAATTATATGAAGAATTCAAACGGATTGCAAAAACACTGGAAAAGCATTATCGCGATATGCAAGACATGGAATTTACCATTGAACGCGGTAAATTGTACATGTTACAAACACGTAATGGAAAACGCACAGCACAAGCTGCTTTGAAAATAGCCATTGATTTGGTTAAAGAAGGTTTAAGAACCGAAGAAGAAGCCGTATTAATGGTTGAACCAAAAGCATTAAATTCCCTCTTGCATCCAACTTTTGACCAAGCCGCTTTAAAGAAAGCTAAAGTCATTGCCAGAGGTCTAAATGCCTCTCCAGGGGCTGCTTTCGGTAAAGTTGTTTTCACAGCTGAAAAAGCCAAAGAACTTGGCGAAAACGGCGAAAAAGTAATTCTTGTTCGTTTGGAAACTTCTCCAGAAGATATCGAAGGAATGGTTTTCTCTCAAGGTATCTTAACAGCTCGTGGCGGTATGACCTCGCATGCAGCGGTAGTTGCCCGCGGAATGGGTAAATGCTGTGTTGCAGGGGCTGGTGATGTCCGAGTTAACGAAGAAGAAAACTACTTTGAAGTTAAAGGGGTTCGTTATCCAGAAGGTAGTGTAATTTCCATTGACGGTTCTACCGGATACATTTACGAAGGCGCAGTTCCAACGGTTGCCGCTGAGGTTTCCGGCGATTTAGCTACGCTAATGGAATGGGCAGACAAAAATCGCGCATTACATATTAGAACGAATGCTGATACGCCTAGAGACGCTAAGGTAGCTGTAGGCTTTGGTGCCGAAGGTATCGGTCTTTGCCGTACCGAACACATGTTCTTTGAATCTGACCGGATTATGGCGGTTCGGGAAATGATTCTTTCCGATACGGAAGAAGGAAGAAGAAAAGCCTTAGCGAAGATTTTACCTTACCAACGCGAAGACTTTGTTGGCATCTTCAAGGAAATGGGCGAACGTCCGGTAACCATTCGTTACTTGGATCCACCACTACATGAGTTCTTACCTCATACCGATGAAGAAATCGCTCACCTTGCCAAAGATATGGGTGTAACGGTGCAAAAAATTAAAGATACCGTCCAAGCATTGCATGAATTCAACCCAATGTTAGGTCATCGCGGATGCCGTTTGCCAATTACTTATCCTGAGATTGCGGAAATGCAAACTAAAGCGGTAATTGAAGCGGCTATTACCGTAAACAAAGAAGGCATCAAAACTGTTCCAGAAATCATGATTCCGTTAGTTGGCGAAGTCAAAGAATTAATCTTCATTAAAGAAATCGTCGTTCGTGTAGCCAAAGAAGTCATGCAGGAACAAAATTACGAAATCCCTTATTTAGTGGGAACCATGATTGAAGTTCCTCGTGCCGCATTAACAGCCGATGAAATTGCCCAAGTTGCGGAATTCTTCAGCTTCGGTACTAATGACTTAACGCAAATGACATTTGGTTTCAGCCGTGATGATGCAGGTAAGTTCTTAGAATCATACTATGAACGCAAAATTTTCGGATTCGATCCATTTGCTCATGTCGACCAAAAAGGCGTTGGTCAATTGATGAAAATGGCTTGCGAAAAGGGCCGTGCCGCTCGTTCAGATATTCACTTAGGTATTTGTGGCGAACACGGTGGGGATCCAGAATCTATCGAATTCTGCCATCGAATCGGTTTAGACTATGTGTCCTGCTCGCCTTATCGCGTTCCGATTGCCAGACTTGCAGCAGCTCAAGCCAATATTAAATACCCACGCAAGTAATTCATAAGTGCCATTTTTTGGCACTTTTTTTAACCCTTCTACAAGCGTTTGAGTGGATAATTACCAACCTTTTAAGCTTTCGAACGCTCACAGGAAGGATTTAAATAATTGATGGTTTTAATTTTGAATAATCATGTCCAAAATTTCCAATAATAGTATGAAATTTAATAGTCATATTAATTGCATAAAAAATGAAAATAAGGTATAATATGTACGTTGCAAGGCGTAAGTCTATCAACCGCTCAAAAGAGGTTTCAAAGAATAATTTTTTGAAAATTATCACCTTACTGGCGTGTCTTAAATTTAATATGAGGAGGTGTAATAGATGTACGCAATTTTTGTTACTGGTGGTAAACAATATCGTGCCACTGTGGGCGATACATTATTTGTGGAAAAGCTACCGGCAGAAGCTACTGAAGAAGTCGTTTTTGACCAAGTATTGCTAGTCGGCGAAAAAGTGGGCACACCATATGTTGAAGGTGCAAAAGTTACTGCCGTTGTGGAAAAACACGGTCGCGGTAAGAAGATCATTGTTTTCAAGATGAAACCAAAGAAGAATTACCGGAAAAAACAAGGCCATCGTCAAGCATATACCAAAATTAAAATTACCAATATTGAAGGGTAATTATGACGAAGGCGACCTTCGATTATCAAATTCCTGAATCAATCCGTTTCGAAATTGTTGGCCATGCGCATTTTGCCAAGAAGGGGCAAGATATTGTCTGCAGCGCAATTTCCACAGCGGTTTTCACAACTTTGAATTTATTGGACAACATCTTAGAAAAAGAACAGTATCAATTAAATTCAGATGAGCAAAAAGGGATAATTCAATATGCAATTAAAGAACCCCATGAAATAGTAATAAAGATCGTCGACAATCTCTACCGAATACTTGCGATGATTGCCGAAGATTACCCTAACAATTTGAAATTAACAAAAAAAATAGCCCAAAATTAAGGAGGTGGCAACCATGATTCGTTTAAATATCCAATTTTTCGCATCGAAAAAAGGAGTAGGATCAACCCGTAACGGTCGTGATTCTCAAGCTAAACGCTTAGGCGCTAAATTATCGGATGGTCAATATGCCACTGCTGGTTCCATCATTTACCGTCAAAGGGGAACAAAAGTTCATCCAGGCGTAAATGTTGGCCGCGGTTCAGATGATACTTTGTTTTGCATGGTTGACGGAATTGTCCGTTTCGAAAAATTCAGTGGCGGCAAAACAAGAGCATCAGTCTATCCGGTTGAATAGTTTATCTTGTTAATGTTTGGCACTTCATGAATATGAGGTGCTTTTACCTAACTTAAAGGAGCGAGTCAAATGTTTGTTGATCGTGTCGAGGTTTTTTTAAAAGCGGGAAAAGGCGGCGATGGCGCCGTAACCTTTCGCCGGGAAAAATATGTCCCTAAAGGCGGTCCATCGGGCGGTAAAGGGGGAAATGGCGGAAGCGTAATTTTTGTTGGCGAAGAAGGTTTGACCACTTTACTGGACTTTCGCTATATGCGCCACATTGAAGCTCAAGATGGTGTCAATGGCAGTTCGAAAGATATGTACGGGAAAGACGGGGAAAACCGTTATATAAAGGTTCCGATTGGTACCACGATTATTGATACGGAAACAAATACGGTGATAGGCGATATCACAAAACACGCTCAAGAAGTTATTGTTGCCCAAGGCGGCAAAGGCGGACGCGGCAATGCAGCATTCGCAACCGCCCGCTTTAGGACTCCGGATTTTGCGGAAAAAGGTGAAAGAGGAGAAGAGCGCAAAGTCATTCTCGACTTAAAGGTTTTAGCAGATGTTGGCTTGGTTGGTTTTCCCAGCGTGGGAAAAAGCACGCTAATTTCCGTCGTCTCCGCCGCAAAACCCAAAATTGCCGAATATCATTTTACTACCCTTTCCCCTAATTTAGGGGTTGTGGGGGTTCCTGACGGCCGCAGTTTCATCATGGCTGACCTTCCCGGTTTAATCGAGGGGGCACATATGGGAGCGGGGCTCGGAATTCAATTTTTAAAACACATCGAACGTACTCGAGTAATCGTTCATATTATTGATATGAGCGGTAGCGAAGGGCGTAAACCTTGGGAAGATTATGAAGTAATCAATAAGGAGCTCGAAAGTTACAATTTGAACTTATTGAAGCGTCCTCAAATAGTGGTAGGCAACAAAATGGATCTACCTAAATCCCAAGAAAACCTAAAAACTTTTAAAGAAAAATTGGGAATAGAGGTTATCCCCATTTCCGCAATCTCAACACAAAATTTGAACGCATTATTATACAAAATTGCGGATACACTAGATTTGCTCCGCAAAGAACAAACAACCGAAGTTGAAACGGAAACCGTTGTGGAGTACACCTTCAAACCATCTGAACCACCGTTTACAATCACCAAAGGCGATGACGGAGTTTTCCAAGTAACGGGACCGGAAGTAAAAAAACTTTGGGAACGGACGGATTTTCAAAACGATTCAGCTGTTCGGCGCTTTGCTTACCAATTGCACCGCTTAGGTGTTGACGATGAATTAAGACGTTTAGGCGTTCAACATGGCGATACTGTCCGAATCTTCGAATATGAATTCGAATTTTCGGATTAATAACCTCAAAAAATAAAAATTAAAATTTAATAATAGGAGATTTTATTCCATGAGAAAAAATACTCGTTCACGTCGTGATATAATTTTATGGATGGCCCAGTTTGGGATTTTACTTGCGATTGAAGCTTTAGTATGTTTTGTACCGTTTTTGGGATCCATCCCCGTTGGACCGCTAGTTGCGACACTAGCAATGATTCCTGTGATTATCACCGCCATTTTGCTTGGCACAAAAGCCGGTACTTTGATGGGATTTTTTGCGGGGTTATTCAGTTTTATTGTGTGGACTTTTATGCCACCGGGTCTAACCGCCTTTGTTTTCACTCCGTTCGCAGAACCCGGTAATATCTTTAGTTTAGTGATTTGCTTCGTTCCGCGAATTTTAACCGGTACTTTTACCGGTTTATCCCACCAGGCATTTAAGAAAATATTTGCCGGAAAGAAGTTTTTGGATGTATTTCAATACGGAATTAGTGCCGTAATCGGCAGCCTTACCAATACCGTTTTGGTGCTTCTTGGGATTATGGTTTTCTTTGGTCCGGAATTTTTTCAAACGGTTCAAGGAG
>Ga0265294_10001606_pt1 | contig 30439 bp, 30 predicted proteins | sample MunlanPumphouse3_FD_192504 | JGI IMG/M metagenome (GOLD analysis project Ga0265294, IMG submission 192504) | Groundwater microbial communities from a municipal landfill in Southern Ontario, Canada - Pumphouse #3 | ecosystem: Environmental > Aquatic > Deep subsurface > Groundwater | place...
CTTTTTTCGGGACACATTTTTCCCATATTTTTGCTACGCAAAAACACTCGAGCGTTCCGCAATTTTTCCAGCTCTGTTTCACGAGGGAAAAGTTTCTACACCTCGTGCCCTTCGGGTTGTTTAATCGCGATGTTAAGTTAAAAAAACACCCAACACTCCAAAAACCTTTTAATACCTTCTTCATTAAACCAATTATGGAAAAAACATTACAAAACCTAACAAAAGCGTTCATAGGAGAATGTCAAGCAAGAATGCGTTATACCTATTATGCTAAAATAGCAAAAAAAGAAGGTTCTGAAGTTATCGCAGGAATATTTCTAGAAACAGCTGAACAAGAAATGGTTCATGCAAAAAGATTATTCGAGCATATTCAAGAATTAAAAGAAAAATTAGGAAAACCAAAAGATGAAACAATCATGGTTGAAGCTGAAGCTCCAACAGTCTATGGAACGACTCTAGAAAACCTTCAAGCAGCAATCGACGGAGAAAGTCACGAATCGGATTCTATGTATCCAGACTTTGCAAAAGTAGCTCAAGAAGAAGGATTAAATAAGATTGCAACAAGATTAAGATCAATTGCAAAAGCAGAAGACCATCATAGAGAGAGATACCAAAAATTATTAGACCAACTAAAAGCTGGAACACTTTTCAAAAAAGACAAAAAAGTCGTGTGGGTTTGCAGAGAATGCGGCTATGTTCACGAGGGATCAGAAGCACCAGAGTTGTGCCCCTCATGCGACCACCCTCAAGCCTACTACCAACTTAAATGCGAAGAATATTAATTACAATTTCCTCAGATACAATTAGAAATCTTAGTTCAGAGTTTTGAAGAAAATAGAAAAAAACCAGCGGGTTAGTTTCATAATGGCAAAAAAAGACGGAACCTACAAATGTGATATCTGCGGACAGATTGTCAAAGTAACCAAAGAGGGTGCTGGACAATTAGTTTGCTGCAATGAACCAATGAAACTGCAGGAATAAATAAATTCTTTCAGAATAAAGAAAGTTTTATAAACATGAATATTCTTTCATATATAATTAAAGGAATCTAAACAAAATGACCGAAAAATTAATGAAGTTAAATTATGAATATAATGAATTAGAGCCTTACATAGATGCTCAAACAATGGAAACCCACCATTCAAAACATCATCAAGGTTATGTAGATAAATTCAATGCAGCCATAGAAAATTCAGAGTTAAAAGAAAAATCTGTTGAAGAAATCTTAAAAAATCTAGACCAAATACCAGAAGAAATTAAACAAGCTGTAATAAATAATGGAGGTGGAGTTTTCAACCATAATTTTTTCTTCACAACACTAAAAAAAGATGTTCCTTTAAACCCCGAATCAGAAATAGGAAAAGCAATTACAGAAAAATTCAAAAGCTTAGATAACTTCAAGGAACAATTCTCAAATGCTGCAACCACACAATTCGGATCCGGTTGGGCCTGGTTAGTTCTTAATGAAAACAAAGAACTAGAGATTACAAAAACCTCTAATCAAGATTCACCAATAAATCAAAACCAAATCCCCTTAATAGCAATCGACGTATGGGAACATGCTTATTATCTAAAATACAAGAACTTGAGACCGGAGTACATTAAAAATTTCTTCAATGTCATAAACTGGGAAAAGGTTAATGAATTATTTATTGAAGCAAACAATTAAAAATTATTCTTAATTAATATTTGTATGAAAAGAATTAATCTAAATCAAATATTCTTCATAATTGCAATCTTCCTTGCTGCAGCACACTTATTGACTATAACCTTATTTGCCTTAGATTCAAAAACCATAATTGGTCTTCTAATAAGTTTTATTCCAACGGCTCTTCTAATTGGACTATTGATCCTAGCAAGATTTAAAACAAAAATAGCAGGAATATCTTATATCGCCCTAGGAATAATCTTCACACTCTTTTCCCACACATATAACAATCTTTTAGGATTCATAATAATTTCTTTACCATTATTTCTAGTTGGAATATTTTTTATTCTATCTAAGACTCTCAATCACAAAAGATAACAAATAAAAACCAATCTTCCTTTAACCCCTTATGATAAAAGAGGTCACAGGGATTCTAGGATTAATTCTTATAATAATAGGAAATATAACAATTTACAAACCTAAGAAAATTAGAAAAAAATATACTTATCCCCTCTTAATTGTAGGCGGAATTTTTCTAACTATTTACAGCATCCTAAATAAAGATTTGATTCTAATCATTCTCCAGATAGCATTCATACTTTCTTCAGTCTACGGATTAATTAAAGTCCATCAAAGAATAAAACACAAAAAATAAAATGTTATACACTTCACTAGCAAAACTTTACGAAGATTTGTCTTCAACAACAAAGCGTTTAGAAAAAATAGAAATACTTTCAGAATTCTTAAAATCCTTAAAAAAAGAAGAAGCATACATCCTTTATCTTCTAGAGGGAAATATTTATCCTGATTACGATGAAAGAAAGATTGGAATATCAAATCAATTAGCAATTAAAGCTCTATCAAAAGCAACAGGCACCCCAATAAAAAAAATAGAAACAGAATGGAAAAAGATAGGAGATCTGGGTGAAGTAGCACAAAAATTAACGAGAACAAAAACTCAAACAACCTTGCATTCACACACCCTAACAACAATAAAAGTTTTAGAAAATTTAAGAAAGCTTCCAGAATTAGAAGGCCATGGAACAGTAGGAAGAAAACTCTCGTTAATAACAGAACTATTAACCTCTGCAAATTCAATAGAATCAAAGTACCTAATGAGAACTTTGCTTTCAGACTTAAGAATAGGAGTTCAAGAGTCTACAATAAAATCTTCTTTAGTGAAAGCATATTTCAAAAATGAAGAAAAAGCAGAAGAAACAATTCAAAAAGCAATTGACAGAACAAATGATCTAGCGGAAGTTTTTGAAATTGCTAAAGATAAAAAGTTAACTGACTTCAATAAACTAAAATTGGAAATTGGTAAACCAATTAAAGCCATGCTTGCACAAAAAGCAACATCAATTGAACAAGCCTTCAAAGATTTAGGTACCCCTCTAGCAGTTGAATACAAATACGACGGATTTAGATTGTTAATCCACAAGGACAAAACAAAAGTAATTCTTTTCACAAGAAGATTAGAAAATGTGACGAAACAGTTTCCGGAAGTTGTTGAATATGTAAAAAGCCATATTAAAGGGGACTCTTTCATCTTAGATTCCGAAGCTGTTGGATTTGATAAAAAAACAAAACAATACACAGACTTCCAAGCAATATCTCAAAGAATAAGAAGAAAACATGGGATAAAACAGCTGCAAGAAAAACTCCCAGTTGAAGTTAATGTTTTTGATATTTTGTATTATAACGGAAAACCCCAGTTGGACAAACCTTTCAGAGAAAGAGCAGACTTAATTAGAAAAATAATAAAAGACCACCCTTACAAATTAATCACTTCTAAAAAAATAATAACTTCAAATAAAAAAGAAGTTGAAGAATTTTACAAGCAAGCATTAAAAGATAAACAAGAAGGAGTTATGCTAAAAAATCTGGATGCAGAATACAAACCTGGAAGAAGAGTTGGGCACATGTTAAAAATAAAGCCTGAATCAAGAGATTTTGATTTGGTTATTACTGGAGCGGAATGGGGAACAGGAAAAAGAAAAGGATGGCTATCTTCCTTTAGATTATCTTGCAAAAAAGAAAAAGAGTATATCGAAATTGGAAAATCTTCTACTGGATTAAAAGAAAAAAAAGAACAAGGAATTTCTTACGAACAACTAACAGACTTACTAAAACCCTTAATAATAGAAGAAAAAGGAAGGAAGGTAAGAATAAAACCAAAAATAATTGTGGCCGTCACTTACCAAGAAATTCAAAAATCTCCAAACTATAAAGCAGGGTTAGCACTTAGATTCCCAAGATTCTTAGCATTAAGAGATAAAGATAAACTCCTATCAGAAATAACCACCTTAGAAGAAATCGAACAAGAATTCAAACACCAAAAAAAAGAAAGATATGCTTACGGGTAATTTCAAACCACAACTAAGATTCACAAAATAAAGCGGTACTTTGGATTTTCTCTACACTGGAGTAATCTTTAAAGAGCGATTCATTCAATCCCCGTTAATATTTAGGTTTTATTTCATGGAGAAGTTTATTTTCCTGAGATGGCTTCTCTTTTTTAATTTTTAAAATAATTAAATAAACTCCAAAAGCTAGTTTTTTAATTCATTCTGAAAATTTTACAATTATTTCAATCCCCGGAAAGGATTAAATTTCTTTTTTAACATAGCTTTCTGCCTATTTATTTGTAGTAGCCTCATCACGACCAGTTATAACCATGCAGAATTTTTTTAGAAAAAATCTCGCTTATTCCTTAAAAAAGTTCCCGAAGAAAATAATCTAAATTATGTAACAACCTTATTTTTATTACCACAATTTAAAAACTTTATATTTATTAAACATTTCTCTAAATTCTTTAGCGCTTTACCAACAAAAAATTACCCCTTTTACAAAGATAAATAAAAAGCTAAAAAGAATAAAATTACAAAGGATATTATAGATTAGATCCAGATTAATTAAAAAGCATCACAAAAAGAATAACACGTTCAAAGAATCCTAAACTACCTAAAAATCAGCAAGGGAATTATAATCCAAGACGAAAAAACCTCCAAGACTAGAACCTCAAACTTGATTCAAGAGATTGAAGAGAAAAGGGTATAAAAAAATTTAAATGACTCCCTTCTCAATAAACTCTTCCCAACTAATTTGGCCCAAACCAACCAAAGCCTCTCTAAAGGTTAAAATGGGTTTCTCATATTTTTCAAAATCATCCAAAGCAATTCTTGGACAAGCTAGTTCAATAAAGGCATCAACATAATAAAAATTCATCAACTTCTCTGGAGTCATCTCGTTCATTGTAATAACCACAACCTCCTTGTTCTGTTCTTCTATTAACTTAACCAATTTTTCAGGAGTTCCAAATTTCTGTCCAGGCTTTACCTCCACAAGGAGGCCTATTTTTTTAGCTTGCTTAAATTTATCAATTGAAACAAACCTCTGTTTCAAAATTTTCTCCTTCAAACCTTCCATCAGTCTAACATTATCATTATAAACATCTATCAAAACAATAGGATTACTAACTGCTAAAGAAGCACCCATAGAATGAAATTGGTTCCCTAAAATCAAAAAGCATTCTACCTCTGAATCAATTGCTTTCAGTCCAGAATACTGGCAACCAACAATATGACCTTCATAAGCAACATTACCCAATTTTTTAGATAAAATGATCTCTTTTCCATTAGCTTCATAAAATTTAACAATCTTATCCAATTCGTGCTTATGCTGGATAGAATATGAAAAACCAATTTTCCTAAAATCTTTCAAAAAATTCAAAGACCTCTCCAATAGAGAGTTTAAATTTAAAATATCTTTAACCTCAACATAAAGAACAGGAAAATCTACTTCAATAAATTTAGCATGACCAAAATGAACAATTAAATCTGCTCCAATATCTTGTGCTTCATGAACTGCAATTGCACACCCTCCCCAACAAGTCTCCCCAGAATAAGCGACTTCAATCTCCAAAGATTTAAAGAGCTCATCCAACTCAAAAACATTCTGCTTTATACCTTCAGGTAATTGCACTAAAACCCTTGAAGGTTTTCTTTCTTCCAATTCTTTAATTAAAAAATCTTTTTCAAAATCTAAAACCATAAAAAATTATACAAAAAAACCTTTATAAACCCTTCAATCGTTTAAAAAACATAAAATGGCATCAGAAAAGAAAACAGAAACAAAGCCAACAAAAGAATCTGAATATAAAATTCAGAATATTGTTGCAACTACTTCTTTAGAAAAACCAGTACCCTTAACAAAATTGGCGAGAACACAACCTAACACAGAGTATAATCCAGAAACATTTCCAGGATTAGTTCTTAGAATAAAAGAACCTAAATCGGCTGTTCTGGTCTTTAGTTCAGGAAATTTAGTTTGCACTGGAACAAAATCAATAGCACAGGTTAGAAAAGTTATAGATGAAGTTATAAAACAACTAAAAAAAATAAACGTTCAAGTTACAATAAAACCAAAAATAACAGTTCAAAATATTGTAGCTTCTGGAACAATTAATCTAAGTTTGAATTTAAACTTTTTAGCATTGGAAATGGAAAACACAGAATATGAACCAGAACAATTTCCTGGATTAGTCTATAAATTAGATGAGCCAAACGCAACATTCTTACTATTCAGCAATGGAAAATTAGTTTGCACAGGAACAAAAAACAAACAGCAATTAGAAGATTCTATGACTCAGCTTCTAAAAAATGTTAAACAAGCTTTGAAAAATTACAAGAAGTAGTTTTTCCACAAAAAATCTTTGATTTTACTTTGAAAAAATATAAAAAAGAATTAAATTGATTTTTAAAAGTTCTTTTCTAAATATGCTACTTCTTTTCTAAAGAAGATTCTCTTAACATGTTCTTCAACCAAAAAAACCACTTTCAAATCCATATAAATTCTTAAAAACTCAAGCAACCTGTATTTCTCATGGAAGAAATAGATTTTAGTGAAAACTTGCTTGAAAATAACGAACCAGAGATAGAATCAAAAAGAGAAGAGCCCTCTTCAAGACAAGAAGAATTAATAATTGAAGCAAAAAGTTTTATCGATTATTACAAAAAAAATCTTGCTCAATCACTGAGGGATGAAAATAATGTGGTTTACATAGACTTTCAAGATTTAGCAGAATTTTCAAACACCTTATCAGACGAAATTCTCGTTAATCCAGAAGAAGCATTAAGATACATAGAATTAGCAATTGAAGAAATGGGTTTAGCAAAAAATGTTAGGGTAAGATTATTTAACGTAACCCCGTCACAAGAAGTAAAAGTAAGAAACATAAGATCGAAACATCTTAACGAGTTATTAGTGATAGAAGGAATAATCCGACAAGCTTCAGATGTGAGACCTCAAGTTGTAAACGCAAAATTCGAATGCCCTTCTTGTGGGACAATTATCTCGGTTCTTCAGATAGAAAAAAAATTCAGAGAACCAACAAGATGCTCTTGTGGTAGGAGAGGGGGATTCAAATTAATTTCCAAAGAGATGGTTGACACTCAAAGATTAATTGTAGAGGAAGCACCAGATATGCTCTCAGGGGGAGAACAACCGAAAAGAATTAACGTCTTTGTAAAAGAAGATTTAGTAGAACCAAAAATGGAAGAAAAAACTACTCCTGGTGCAAGAGTAAAAGCGATAGGAATCTTAAAAGAGGTTCCAGTCCCCCTTTCAACCGGAGGACTTTCAACAAGATTTGAATTAGCAATAGAAGTTAATAATATAATCCCATTAGAAGAAACTTTTGAAGAGTTAAATATAAACGAAGAAGATGAAAGACAAATTCAAGAACTTGCAGCAGATCCTGAAGTATTCACAAAATTAAGAGACTCGATAGCTCCAAGCGTTTGGGGTTACAAAGAAATAAAAGAATCCTTACTTTTGCAGTTATTTGGGGGAACACAAAAAATAAAGGCTGAAGGTCAAAAAACTAGAGGAGACATGCACATTTTAATGATTGGAGACCCAGGAGTGGCAAAATCAGTTATTCTTGGGTTCATGGCTTCAATTTCTCCAAAAGGACGATATGTAGTAGGAAAATCAACCTCCGGAGCAGGCCTAACTGCAACAGTTGTGAAAGATGAGTACCTTAAAGGGTGGTCTCTAGAGGCAGGTGCAATGGTCTTAGCAAACAAAGGGCTAGTTTGTATAGATGAATTAGAAAAAATGGATCCAACAGACAGATCAGCAATGCATGAAGCAATGGAACAACAAACAGTAACAGTTTCAAAGGCAAATGTACAAGCAACACTAAAAGCACAAACATCCGTTCTTGCAGCAGCAAACCCTAAATTCGGGAGATTTGATCCTTCACAAGGAATCCCCCAACAAATAGACTTACCCCCCGCTTTAATCAATCGTTTTGATGTTATTTTCACAATGAGAGATATCCCAAGTAGATCAAATGATGAAAAAGTTGCAACGCATATTTTAGAAGAACATCAAAAAGAAGCAAAAGCAATGACGGTAGATAGAGATTTATTTAGAAAGTATGTTGCCTATGCAAAACAAAGGGTGAATCCCAAACTTACAAATGAAGCTGTTGCAAAAATGAAAGAATTTTATGTAGGATTAAGAAACAGGCCAATGATGGAAGGAACAGAAATGAGAACAATCCCCATCTCAGCAAGACAATTAAATTCAATAATAAGAATGTCTGAAGCTGCTGCAAGATTAAGATTAAGTGAAACTGTAGATGGGGAAGATGCAGACCGGGGAATTAACTTAATGAAATATTACTTAGAACAAACTGGATATGATGAAGAAACTGGAGAAATTGACATGGACAAAATCACTGGCAAGATAAGATCCTCTCAAAGAAATAAAATATTTATGGTAAGGGACATGATTAATAAAATAAGGGAAGACCAAGGAGAACAAGTTTCAATAGAGGAAATCGAAAAAAGATTAGAAGGTAAAATGACCTTAGACGAAATAGATGACGCAATAGAAAGATTAGCAAAAGAAGGGACAATCTTTAGACCTAGAAGGGGTGTTGTCCAGAAAACTTAAGCACGGTGCTTATATTAAAAAATGAACTTCCTCAAGAAGATGCAGAAAAAATATGAAGAAGCCCCTTTTCCAACCCCAAACAGGGGAGAAAATTTTAAAACTCTAAAAAATAACCCTCAAAAACTATCTAAAAAAAGTGCCTATATTAAACAGGAAATTCAAAAACAAGAAAAAAAACAGAACTTTCTTTAAATTAATGAGAAAATGCTAAAAATTTAAAAGAAGAAAAATCAAATTCCTATAAAAAATTAATCCAAAAAATTGAACAGACGAAAAAAACCCTTAAGATAACCAAGCTTTCCGTAGCATAAATCTTTAAAAAACCCTCTTTCTTCCAAAACCTATGACAGATCAACAATTTAAAAGAAACATAGCATATAAATTAAGAATAGGGGATATTCTTGTAGGAAAACCAGTTTTTGACAATGATAAATTTCTTTACATAGAACTAGGAGATAAAAAAATTTCAAGGGTTAACCTTATCGGAAACATCGTAGATAAATATGAAAGCGATGGAGAGAAAAATTACATTTTTTTAACTTTAGATGACGGATCAGGGCAAATAAAATTGAAAGCTTTTGGAGAAGAAGAACTTAATAAATTCAAGTCAGTTACTCAAGGTCAAACAGCAACAGTAATAGGAAATATTAGATTTTGGAATAACGAAACATATGTCCAACCAGAAATAATTAAAGAACAGGATTCAAGATACCTTTTGATAAGGAAATTAGAATTAGAAAAAGAAAGAAAAAAATCTACTCCAAAAATAGAAAATAAACAAGAAATAAGAGCTGTTAAAGATCAAATATTAAAGAAAATAAAAGATGCTGAAAACGAAGGAGGAATTGACCAAGATAAAATTATCATGGATTTAAGAGAAATCTCTCCGGAAATAATTAACCAAGAAATTAAAAAACTTTTAGAAGAAGGAATAATCTTCGAACCTAGACCAAGCAGATTAAGGTATTTAGGCTAAATCAGGTAACCCTTATAAATAACAAGAGTTAAATTTTCATAAAAAATTTTTAATCTAATTTTCTCCAAAAAAATTCGTAAAAAAATTAAGAACATTCATAAAGGTTTCAAAAAGAGAATCCTGACTAAGTCTTGTTTTTTATTATCCAATCAGATTCAACCCAAAAAAAAAGGGACTATTTCAAAATAAGAGAAATTTAAAAAAAATAGGATCTCAACTCAATTTTTTATTTCATCAAAAAATACTTGTAAAAAAGAAATAACCTTTTAGGGAAAGCTTATTCAAAAGAGAACCAGATTATATTTTCTCAAGATAAAACTTCATAATCTAAAAAATTTTTAGGGTGAATCCCAACAGTTTTAGTATAATTAAAACTAATCTTCCTAATATCATTAATTAAATCATCTGAATACAAAATAAACTTCTTTTCTTTCAAAGAGAAATCAAAATAGCTTCTTCCTGGAATAAAAATTCGATACAATTTCTCCCCAGAGAGAGTCTTCTTTCCCCAGTTAATGACCTTGCTCTCAGGCAGATTTGTTCTAATTAAAAACTTTAAAAGACCCTTATTAACGGACATTTTAAAAATTTTCATAACCCCCATAGCCAAATTCAGGAAAAAACCTTGCTCCTCCAAAAAAATCCTTAACTAAACGTCTTATAACTGATTTATTCAAAAAATTCATAAAAAAGTAAACCTCTAAAAATTTATAAAGACCTCGATTCTCAACAATGTATGACAAATTATGAAAAACTCTTAGATGAAGCTTACAACAACGTTAAAAGAGTTGAAAATTCAGGTAAAAGATTTGAAACCCCAAAAGTAGAAGGAAGATTTGAAGGGAAAAAAACTGTCATAACTAACTTTTTCCAAATTTCAAGCCACATAAGAAGAGATCCAGAACATTTTCAAAAATTTTTACTGAAAGAACTAGCAACTTCTGGAAAGAAAGAGGGAGATAAATTTATATTAAATAATAAAATTTCAAGTAAAAAAATAAATCCTAAAATAGAAAAATACGTAAATGAATTTGTAATTTGTAAAGAATGCCACAAACCCGATACTGAAATAATTAAAGAAGGTAAAAACTCTATGCTTCACTGTTTAGCATGTGGAGCAAAACACATAATTAGGGAAAAAATTTAAACCCATAATCTTTAAAAAACAAAATTCCCTAATAAACTAAATAAAACAAGGAGGTTTCCAATGGTAACAGCTTATTGTGTTAAATGTAAAAAGAAAGGACAAGAAATGAAAAATGCAGTAATTAACCAAACACCAAAAGGTGGATTCATGGCAAAAGGCAAATGCCCTGATTGTGGTACTACAATGTGTGCAATGATGTCCAAAGACAATGCTGAAAAAGCTATCGCGAACGGCGAAGCTACAAAAGCGTAAAAAAATTAAAGTTTTATTTTTTTATTTAAAATTAAATCTGAAAAAAGAAAATGTTTGTAAACGTAATAGATTCTTCAAGAACGATAGTCGCAGCTTGTGACAAAGAACTAATTGGGAAGCTGTTTGAAGAAGGAATTCTGCAATTAGAAGTAAAAGAAACCTTTTACAAAGGAGAGGAAACTTCTAAGGAAGAGGGAATTAAAATTTTCCAAAACATGAAAAAAGAAGACGCAACATTTAATTTAATTGGGAAAAAAACAATTCAAACTGCTTTAGAAGCAGGAATAATCAACGAGGAACATATTGGGAGAGTAAATAAAATTCCTTTTGCACTTATTTTGCTATAACAAATCTTATAAATCCCTTCTCAATTCTAATAACATGGCTTATTATAAAGATAAAAATAAAAAAAATAAGGGTTTTGGTCCGAAAGAAGAACCAGTAATACAAAGAGCCCCATTACCGAAAGAAAATCAAATCATTGGAATTGTTGAACAGAGACACGGAGGGAATAAAATGAAAATTAATTGCATTGATGGAAAAGACCGACTAGGAAGAGTTCCTGGAAGATTAAAAAGACATTTATGGTTAAGACCAGAGGACGTAGTAATAATTGAACCTTGGGAATTGGATAACACAAAAGGAGACATTCTCCTGAAATATAAACCAGCCCAGATAAAATGGCTTAAACAAAACGGCCATCTTGAAACAGAAGAAGATGAGTTTTAAAGTTGAACCAAACTATTTTTAAGAAATTAAGAAATATTTTAAATTGTAAAGGGAATTAAAGAAATTAAATAATTATCCTCCAATTTAAAGAAGAGATTGGAAAAATTTGCAAAAATTAAAACTAGAAAATACAGAGAAATAAACCCTTTATCCTTAAAATAAAAAAAAGATTTCCTTAACATAAGCAAGAACTTAAAAATATGGAAAACATCTAGAACTATGGAAAAGATAATTTTTGAAAAATCAAACAGAGTAAAGAAAAATAGAAAAAGGCTAGAGGAAGAGCTAGAAGTAAAAATAACTTATAGAGGAAAAGAAATCATAATAGAAGGCCCTCCAGAAAATGAAAAGATAGCAATCCAAATGATTGAAGCTTTAGACTTTGGGTTCCCTTTTACAGAAGTGATCTCCATGAAAAAAGAAGAAAAAATATTTACAAAAATAAACCTAAAAGAACACACTCTAAAGAAAAATTTCTCTTCAATTAGATCTAGAATAATCGGGAAGTCAGGAAAAGCAATCAAATCTCTTTCGGATTTATCAGATTGCAAATTAGAATTAAAAAATAATGAAATTGGGATTATAGGAAACCCTGAAGATATTGAAAAGATTGCTGAGGCTTTAATTCAGTTAATTCAGGGAGCAAAACACGGCCATGTTTATACCTTTTTAGAAAAATCAAAGTATATCCCCCTAGGAGATTTAGGTTTAAAGAAAAAGAAGTAAAATCTAGTTACATATCCTAAACTAATAAATCTCAAAAAACGACCCCGGCAGGACTCGAACCTGCGACCTGACGGTTAACAGCCGTCCGCTCTAACCAACTGAGCCACGGGGTCTAATAAGATTTCTAGCTAATTTTCTTATTTAAAGATTTCCATTAAACTTTTAACCTTTTATTTTCTCCTACATTTATGAAACAAAAACAAAAAATCCTCCTAGCACTTTCAGGGGGAGTAGACTCGAGTGTTGCAGCGCTACTTCTAAAAAGAAGAGGATACGATGTCTATGCAGCATTCATGAAAAATTGGTCTGACACAAAAAACAGAATAACTGGAGAATGCTCTTGGATAGCCGAAAGAGAACATGCAATAAAAATAGCTTCTAAACTTGAGATACCAATAATAACCCTTGACTTTGAAAAAGAATACAAAAAATTAGTGGTCGATGAAATGTTCAAAAAGTATAAAAAAGGGATTACTCCAAACCCCGACATTGATTGCAATAAAGAAATTAAATTCCCGATGCTAATTAAAGAAGCAAAAAAAAGAGGAATCAATCTGATAGCAACAGGCCATTATGCAAGAGTAAAAAAGAAAAAAAATAAATTCGAACTTCACAGAGCAAAAGATGAATCAAAAGACCAATCTTACTTTCTTTATGCCCAATCCCAAAATGATCTCAAACACACATTATTTCCGATAGGAAACCTTACAAAAAAGAAGGTAAGAAAAATAGCAAAAAAACACAAATTTCAGAATCATGATAAAAAAGGGACGGTAGGAATCTGTTTTATTGGGAAAATAAACCTCAAAGAATTTTTAAGCAAGAAAATAAAACCAAAAAGAGGAAAAATTTTAAATCCAGAAGGAAGCCAAATAGGAACCCACGACGGAATTTATTATTACACAATTGGCCAAAGACTAGGACCAAGATATGGATTTGACTTAAAAAGACAAGACGAAAAAACAAAGAGAATGATTAAATGGTACGTTGCTAAAAAAGATTTAAAAACAAACACAATTATAGCAGCACCAGAAGGCCACCCCCTAAATTTCAGAAAAGAAATCAAATTAACAGACTTACATCTTCTGGATATAAAAAAATCAGAATTGCCTAAAAGGGTATTAGTAAGAATACGACAAGTCGGAGAATTAATGCCTGCAACAATTAAAGGAAACAAAGTTATTTTAGATAAAGCAATCACTGGAATCTCACAGGGCCAAGCAATTGTTTTATACAAAAAAACAAAATGCTTAGGCGGAGCAGTTATCGATTTCTAAAAAAACTTAAATACCATCAATTATTAGTAATGACATGGATTTAGACAAAGCAATAAACAACCGAAGAAGCATAAGAAATTACAAACCTAGAAAACCTGATTGGAGAGACATTTTAGAATGTATTGATGCAACCAGGCAAGTCCCAATGGCAGGAAATATCTTCTCCCCCCAATTCATAATAATAAATGATGAAAAAATAATAAAAAAAATAGCAGAATATTCTTTTCAAGATTTCATAGCCCAAGCAAAATATGTTGTAGTTTTTGTAACCAAAACTGAAAAGACAACTTTGAATTTTAAGGAAAGAGCTAAAAAATATCTTCCTCAACAAGCAGGGGCAGCAATACAAACCTTCTTATTAAAACTAACAGAAATGGGATTATCTACTTGTTGGATAGGACATTTCGAAGATAGAGAGATAAAAAAAATACTAAAAATCCCAGAGGAAAATGAAATAGAAGCAATTTTCCCAATAGGTTACTCAAATGAAAAACCTAAACCAAAAATTCCAAAAGGAGATTTATATACATTATTATATTTCAACAAATGGGGTGAAGAGCGTATGAAAGATATCACGGGGAAAACGAGATTAGAGGGTTAGTGAAAAATTATTTCTTATTTTTAGGAAAATTTTTTGATTTATATTTAATATTTTTTAGTTGTAGCAGCACTGCACAAAGATGAGAAATATTAAATATAAAAAAGAAGTCTAAACATAAAAAAAATAAACCCAGAGCACCCCTATTTGCTCTGGGCAATTTAATCTAAATAAGGAATTGGCATTTATTAATCTTATTATAAAATATCTATGCCTAAATCAGACATTTCTCTTGAACGAGGCTCATTAAAATCATCTAAATCTTTACCTAAAACATAAGGAGATTTAACTCCAGTCATAATTGTGATAACTCTTACCTTTCCAACAAAATCTTTGGAAATACGAGCACCAATTATAACTTGTGCTTCATTGCTTAGATTTTCAGATACAGCCCGACCAATAACATCAAATTCTTCTAATTTTAAATCAGGTCCACAAGTAATATGTATTAAAGCACCGGTAGCACCTTTGTAATCCACATCAAGTAGAGGATGAGTAAGGGCTTGCCTAACGGCTTCATGTACACGGTCTTGAGCATCTGATTCTCCTATACCAATAACTGCAACTCCACCATTCTTCATGATTGATGAAACATCAGCATAGTCTAAGTTAATTAAAGAAGGTAATGTGATTGTTTCAACAATTCCTTTAACCATTGTAGAAACTAACTCGTTAGCAACTGCAAAAGCTTGTTCTAAAGGTAATTGCCCAGCAATATCTACAAGCCTATTGTTATCAAGAACAATGCAGGTATCAGTGTTTTCTCTTAACTCAGCCAATCCAAATTCAGCCTTATCAATTCTAGCTTTTTCAGATTCAAACGGCATTGTAACAACACCAATAACAACAGCACCAGTTTCCTTAGCCAATTGAGCAATAACTGAAGCTGCTCCAGTTCCTGTTCCTCCACCCATTCCAGCAAGTACAAAAACCATATCAGCACCACCAACTGCTTTCTTTAAATCGACTAAAGATTCTTTTGCCGCTTCTCGACCTTTCATTGGTTTTCCACCCGCTCCAAGGCCACGAGTTAATTCTTTACCAATAAGAATCTTCTCATCTGCCTTAGTTACACTTAAGTGTAGAGCATCAGTATTGGCACCATAAACTGTAGCACCATTAATACCTTTATTGAATAACCAAGTGGTCATATTACACCCGCATCCACCTACACCAATAACTTTAATATTAGCTTTACCAGCCCTCAATTCGTCAAAGTTAATACTGTGCGTGTCTGCATTTTGAATCGCTTCTTTAGCAAAATCAAGTACCATATTTTCTCTTTTTTGTCCTCCCTTATAGTCATATTTCAGTTTCACTAGATGAAACCTTCCCCTTTTATTAAAAATAATTCAATTCTCTTTATATAGATTTATATTATCCAATCAGAAGTTCAGCAACTCATCTCCAAATCCGGCTTAAAAATTTCGGTTCCACAAGAACGCTGATCAACACAAACTCTTTTCTTAACATAGTTTATACAAGGTCCCCAATCAGAACATTCCCAAGATTCAACACAGTCTACCGTTGGGGCAATAATGTGCAAATTAATACGCTCCTCAGGGACTTTTATATCTAAATAAACAATAGCATCAATAAAACCATCTTGATCAAAATCCAAATCCAAACTGCTTTCATCTAAAAGAACATGATAAATCAAACCTTCACGTAAGCGAATCTTAGTTTTCAAAATTTCACGAACCTCAAAATTATGTTCCCCATCAACAAAATTAATAACAAAATAATCACCCGCTTCTAACTCAAAATTTGCCCCAGTTAACAAAGCATCTTTAGATATTGTTACAATTTTAGTGCCAGAATTTTCGAACTTTTGAATAAAAATAATTCCTGCAAAAAGAATAATCCCCAAGATAATCGCAACCAAAAACATAACTTTCCCAGGACCCATCTCTTCCATTATTTCATAAAGAAAAAACATTATTTAAATTCTTTCACTAATCTTTCAATCTTAATCCAACCCCTCTTCAAATTAGAGTTCGCTTTCTCAAGGACTTCTTGCATAAATTTATCAGAAACTAACAAATTCCCTTTCTTCATCAAGGGAAAATCAATCTTTTCAGTTCCAGTTATCTCCACAATTATATTTTTACCCAAAGAAAGAATCCCTACTCTTTTCCATCCAGATTTTAAAGCCTTCTGCATTAAATTCTTAGCTGCTTCCAAATCTCTGCAAGCAACATGTAAAATAAAAGATTCTTGTTTAAATTTCAAATCTGATTTAGCTTTTTCTCCTGGAAGATATTTGCAAAATTCTTCATAATTAACTAAATCGTGACTAATAAACCTAAAAACATCTTTACTTTTCCTATCCTGGTCTTTAACCACCATAATTCTCCCTGAACATGAAGAGGTGGTATAATATTTTTCAGAATCATTTATCTTTTCACAAAGCCCAAGGACTCTTTCATCCCACATACCTCTAAAAGATTTATCTGTTTTCCCCAAAAGGGAATTTTTACGTTGTTGAAATCTATCCATTATTCTTTTTCCAAAATTTTAGTTTCAATTCCAGATTCCTTACAAAGCTCTTCAAATTCTTCAGCGTCTTCCTTAGAACCAATAATAGAGCCCCAATGCATAGGAATCGCAAGAGAAGGTTTAATCATCTTAGCCGCCTCAGCCGCTTCCTCTGCATTCATTGTGAATCTCCCTCCAACTGGAAGTAAGGCTATGAAAGTTTTATCATGTTGATTATACCCAGTTAGTTTAGTCATTTCAGGTATAACATCCGTATCCCCTGCATGATAAATAATAAGATTATCAATTTTAATTAGAAAACCTACCAATGCTTCATCCTTTTTATGAAAGTGCTTATCTACATTATAAGCTGGAAAGGTCGTAATTTTTATCTTCCCAAAATCGAAATCTTCTCCAGGGCTAACTAAATGGAGTTTCAAAGGAACATTAAAACGTGCAACTTTACTCTGACAACCAGAAGTCATCAAAATGACTGTCCCAGGATTAATAATTTTCTCCAAATCAGCAACACTACAATGATCATAATGATCATGAGTTAACAAAATTAAATCCGCTTTAGGCAATTCTTCTTTAATCTGATAAGGATCAATATAAATCACCTTAGAATTTAAAATCAAAAAACCCGAATGCCCCAACCATTTGAGCTCAACATCCCCTATTTTCATGTATTCGAAATAAGCCAATTTTGTTTTTAAGGTTTATTGTAATAAAAAATTAGAAATCAATAAACCCCTTTAATATCAAACATAGAATTATTCTTTATTCTGTCTAAAACAAGAGCTAAATCAGCTTCTTTAAAACCTGCTCCTGCAGCTTTAGCGTGGCCCCCTCCACTAGCACCCTCTAACCCTTCAATCCCTTCTTTGAGCAGCTTATTCATATCATATCTTAATCCTTCTTGATTTCTAGCACTCAAATGCACCCCATCACTCCATTTTTGATAAACAATAAATGTCCCCTTATTTCCCATCTTAGAGATAATAGAAGAAACCGTTGAACTTAACCTAAAGCTAGACTTAACTTCATAAAGATATAACCCCTTCTCAGAAATAAATTCCGCATTGTCTGAAAAATTATCAACTAAACAATTCACTTCTTCTTCGATTATATTATGAACTTCTGACAATTTATCCAAATCACGATTTTTAACAAGCTCATAAACATGATGTAAATTATCAAGATAATACCTCATTGCAGAATTAATTTTACGAGCGTTTATTCCGGGGGTAGACCCCCCCAAGTTTTCTTTAGTAACATTTGGATAAATTCTTTTTATTATCTCAAAATTTTTTGAAGTTTGATAAGAATAATCTGCAAACATTGCAGCAGCTAATAACCAGTTAGATTCTTTAGTATCAAAAACTCCCCTCCCTAAGTCATAAACTAACATTGCAGCACAATCATCACTTGTAGACTTAATCATGTTGTCCTTCAAAGCAGGATTCTCCTGGGAAGGATGATGATCTAAAATAAAAAAATCCATTTCTTTTTTCATTTCTTCCAAGCCTTCTAAATCAGCATTATCAACGCCCAGATCACAAAAGAAAACTTTTGAAATTCCCTTTTCCTTTAACTTAGAAGTAATTTTTTTAACCATCTCTGCTTCCATTTCAATAAAATTAATTGAATCCACAGAAACACTTTTTGCTTTCAAAATTTTATCCAATAAAACTCCAGAGATTAAACCATCAGGATCGGTATGAGTAACAATCGCAACCTTATCTCTTGAAGTAATCATGTCAACAAACTCGAAAAACTTTTTCTTTTTTCCAAAGGAATAATCTATCCAAGGTTCAATTTCTCCCTTCTCAATTAAAAATTTTATGTTTGGAGCGACATTGAATTTACCTTCAATGATATCCCTAACATTCAACCATTTAACTTCGTAATCTGCGTGCTCAAAACCCTCTAAATCAGTTGGTCTTTCTTTGAGCTTAGCATTAAAATGATGCAATTCCATTTCAATGTCTTCGCCAGTCACGGGTTTTTTATCTAAATACATCGTAGAAAGCTCCTCAATAATATCCGCATCAAAACCCGTCTCAATTCTAAATCTACGAAGAGCACAACTCTCTAAGTCCTCTCCCTCTTCAAGCCTACCTCCAGGGATTTTATAGAACTCATCTTTCCAATCACGCGTAACAAGCAAACAACCATCTTCAATAATTATCGGCCCAGATGCAATTAATCTTTCCATAATAATCAATAGCTAAAAGAGTATTTAGGTTTTATTGTTTCTTATAACCCTTATAAAATTCAATTTTTCTTATCTTTCCTTTCTTTTCATCCAAATCAATTAAAATATTTGAATCCTTTCCAAAGCCTGCATTAATCAAAGTTGTCTTCCCTAATTTATCTTTCCCGCATCCTTCATGGATATGTCCTCCAATACAAAGAAGAGGTTTATACTTCAAACACATCTTTCTTGCAATAGTTGAACCTAAATGTTTTTTGTAAGCATAGCTTCCCTTTTGTTTACACACGTCTAATTTAGTCTTATACGGAACATTGTGAGTAATAAAAATTGTAATCTGTTTCTTATTTCTCTTTTTAAAAATAAAACCTATTTTCTTAAGAATTTTATCATGGACATTCTTTAATTTTTGATATTCTTTCTTACTAACTTCTTTAGAAAGTTTTTTCTTCCCAACAGTCAAAGATTCATATTTACTAACCAATCCGTAACCGATAAAATTAATTCCAAATTTTTCATGCAATTGGTAAGGACAATCAATTAAATTCTTTACTCCCCTAACTAACTTAGAGTTAGTCTTATCCCCTAGATAAAAATCATAAAACATCTTTAGATGAGAGTAAATTGACTCGCTTCTTTTCTTAATTCTAGAAAATCCATAACTTTGATCCCAATTACCCGGAATAAAAAAAACAGGTTTGCCAAAAGAATCCAAATATTTCAAAATTTCATTTCCTCTCTTCAAGCTCCTCTTCTCCATTTGTTCGAGTTTTTTCTCTCCAACAAATTTATCAACATATTCGTCATAACTAAGTTCGTTATCCTTCTTGAACAACGCTTTGTAAATCTTACCAATTTCTCGATCATCACAAACATCACCTACCTGTACAATACAATCAAAATCTTTGAAATGAATTCTCGGTTTTCTACCATGTAAATCTCCGATAACAAGAATCTTTATCATCTCCTCAAAAACAAAACGCAAATTATAAAACTTCCCCTAATTCTTCCCCGGGACGGGTGGTCGGAGGACTTAACTTAAAAGAGGAGGGTAACCCAATCCAAAAACCACACTCCCCCAGTAGTAAGCTAGATTTATAATCTCGGCGGACCTAAATATCAAATGACAAACGCATATGTTGACGCACTACAAAAAAAGGGAACAAAAGAAATAACATTCACCCCCAATAAAAGAACAGAGATAATAAAGAAGCAAGATAAAAGATGCGCAGATTGTAAAGAATATTTAAGAGCATATTATTATAAGTTCGTAATTGATTCAAAGACAAACAAAATGAAAGCAATTTGTTCAAATTGTGCAGCTAAACCTAAAAGATAATTAGGGTTTCAATCTTCTCATTTTTCTATAGAAAGGAATAGAATCTTTAATATCAGAAAACCCACAAATCCAAGTTATAACTCTCTCAACACCCATTCCAAAACCTCCATGAGGAATTGAACCATATCTTCTAGAATCAAAATAAAATTCGTAATTCTTCAAATTCTCTCCTTCTTTAATCAAATTCTGTTTAATCACTTCAATATCCTCTTCTCTCTGTGAAGCCCCAAACAATTCTCCATAACCTTCTGGACCAATAACATCAAAACCTAAAACAGTTTTCTCTTTCTCAGGTTTATCTATGGTATCAGGACTTTCCTTCATATAAAAAGCCTTAACCTGTTTAGGATAATGAGTAATAATAATCGGGGTATCAAACATCTCAGAAAGTTTATCTTCTTCGATAGTTCTCAAATCCTTGCCCCAAGTAATCTTCATTCCAGCTTTTTCTTTCAAAAGTTTCAAAGCTTCAGTATAAGTCATCTTAGGAAACTTCTTCTTCACAGTTGTTTTCAACGTTTTCAAATCTCTCTCCAAAATTTCCAACTCTCCAAGATTATTCTCTAAAACTTTCTTAACAATATGCTTCATCAAGTCCTCTGCGTAATCTTGCAACATTTCAAAAGTAGACCAAGCCACTTCCATTTCTGCATGCCAATATTCAGTTAAATGACGAGCCGTATTAGATTTCTCTGCCCTAAATGAAGGAGCCAAACAATAAATTTTTTCCAAAGCAAAGATTGCCGTCTCTGCATGTAATTGCCAAGTTTGAGCAAGATACGCCTTCTTATCAAAATACTTAACCTCAAAAACCGAAGAACCACTTTCACCAGCAGCACTTAAAATTGTAGGTGATTGAAATTCATAAAATCCTTTCCCTCGATAAAAATCATGGATTGCCCCAAAAACAGTTGAACGAATTTTTAACATTGCAACCATTTTTCTAGATCTTAAAGCCAAATGCCTATAATCTCCTAAAGCCTCTTCAGTAGAATCCTGATTCAAAGGGAAATCCTCCGCCAAATGAACCAACCTAAACTTATCAACAGAAATCTCATAACCTGTCGGAGCTCGTTTATCTTCTTTAATTTCTCCTTCCAACTCAACAGAACTCTCAATCTTTAACCCATCAATCTCATCCCACTGTTTATCAAAATCTTCACGCTTCAGAACACACTGAATAATATCTGAATAATCTCTAAGAACAATGAACTTCATCTTGTTAGAACCTCTCTCTCGATAAACCCAACCACGCACAGCTACTTTACCCTTACCCTTCTTCATTGCTTCCTTTATTGATATGAATTTTACCATTTTAGACCATTCTATAGAATTCTTTTTTAACTTTATTAAATATCCTTTTATCTAATTTTCCAATAACAGAAAGAATTTTACTTTTCTCAAGACTAAAAACTTTATTTAATTTAATAACACTTGGTTTGACTAATTTTCCAGAAACCAGATCTTTTTGACCAATCTTAATAAAAAACGCTTCTTGCTTCAAAACAGACGTTAAAGGCAGCAAAATAAAATCCCTATTTTTCAAATTAAAAAAATTATTAGAAATGATCAAAGCAGGTCTAACTTTCAATTCATTCAAATTTGAAAAAGGAAAAGGAACTAAAACTAAATCTCCTTGAGCATCCTTCAGTTTAGATAAGTGTTCCAAATTTCATCCTCCTCATTATTCCAAATTTCTTTTAAAGAATCTTCTGAATGCTTTAACAAATCAGAAAAATCATCTTCTTTAATTTTTTTTAAAACAACAAAATCTTGATTTCTAGAAAGAAGCAATTTATCTCCCGGATAAATCTCCAATGATTCCCTTACTACTCGCGGAATAGAAACTTGACCTTTATCAGTTACTTTGATTATTTTTTCGTCCATAGAAAAGTAAGAATTTCCTTACTTATAAATTTTTCTAAAACTAAAAGGTCAACCTCTTTCAATCATGCTTGATTATTCAAGTGCTACTGTGAAACCGTTCACGGAGTGAGTCTTTTCCTATCTCTCGGAAATAAAGTAACCTCTCGAATATTATCAACTTTCATAATTGCTTGACTTAATCTTTCCAATCCAATTGACCAACCAGAATGCATTGGAGCACCATATCTGAAAGCATCGATATACCATTCAAAATCTTTTGGTTTCAACCCTTTAGATTTCAATTGCCCAATTAAAACATCCGGAACATGAACTCTCTGCCCTCCAGAACTAATCTCCAATCCCCCATAAAGCGCATCAAATCCTCCAGAAATTTTCTCGGTCTTGGGCCAAATGTAAAACGGCTTAATTGACACCGGCCATTCATATGTAAATACAATTGTATCCGGAAATAACTCACAAAGTTTTCTCTCCGCCTCGGGCTCAAAATCCTCTCCATTTTTCATATTAAATCCATTCTTATTCAAAACTTCAATAGCCTCAGAATATTTCAGATACTTAGCTTCAGGAACCTTCAAATTCAATTTCAATAACTCTAATTCTTTCTTACAATCCTTCAAAACTTTTTTAACAATAAATTGAACACCCCTCTCCAAATATTTCATAATTTCTAGGTCATCCACAAAACCCATTTCAATATCCATTTGCCTTATCTCGTTTATATGACGGGTAGTATCATGTTTCTCTGCCCTCCAAATTGCTCCAGTAGAAAAAACTTTTTCCAAAGAAATTGCCATTAATTGCTTATACAATTGAGGAGACTGGGCTAGATAAGCATCCTTTTCAAAATATTTTATTTTAAATAAATCCGTACCCCCTTCAGTTGAAGTTGCAATTATTGCAGGAGGCTGAATCTCCATAAACCCCTCATTGTAAAAAAACTCTCTAAATCCATTAACAATTGCTGATTGAATTCTAAATCTAGCAACAACCTCAAACTTCCGAACATCCAAAGATCGATTATCCAACCTATTACTCAAATCGGTATTTGTTGTCTTCTCATTTACATGAATTGGCAACTTCTCCGCTTTATTTAAAATAACAAGATTCTCTACCAACAACTCAACATCATCACGAGCATTTTCCGCTTTTACAGAAGCTGACTTAACTTCCCCAGAAATTTCAACAACACTCTCAAGACTCAGTTCATCAACAACCTTCATTAAATCGTCACCCTTAACCACACACTGAACCATTCCAGTCATCTCTCTAATCAAAAGAAACTTCATTTTAGAAAGTCCGCGAATTTCATGAACCCAACCCTTAATCATAACTTTCCCTTCTTTCAACTCTGAAATATAAGTACGTTTCATATTATGACAAGAAATAAAGGATTTATTAAATTATTTGTTTTAATCCTCTAAACTTTTTCATAACTAAACCCATATAAGCATTGGCATTCAATCCAATATACCAGAAAATAACTAAAAACTTTAATTTAGAAAGACCATAAGTTTCATGGGTCCGCACTTCAATAAGAATCTCCCTTATTTCAATTTTGTAAAATCCCTCTTTTTCATACAAAAATAAAATTTAATAATTCGTTAAGCTTCTAATTTAAGATTAAGTTAAAGTATAATTTCCACTAAGTGCTTTATTAGAAACAACTAACCCCTTCCCTTTTTTAATATCAAACTCCAAAATCCTTCTATCAATATTCGAACCCCTAAGTTTAACAACTTCTACCGCCCTTTTTCTGGGGGCATTTTTATAAAAAACATTATAAATTGCGATTATTCCATCAGATAAAAATGAAACAGCTTCACCTCTCTCTACAAAAGTCCCCCCAACATGGGAAGGATTAGAAACTTCTCTAATTAAAAAAGAAGTAATTTCATGAGATTCTAAATATCTAAATAATTGTTCCATATAAATTCTAAACCGGTTTTCCTCCCCGGAAAAAGCTGAAGAAATACTAGACAAAGAATCAATCAAAACGATGTCCGCAGAAAATTCTTTTGGAATTAATACTGGTTGAACATCAATTAATAATTCTTTTTTAGCTTCAGAAAGAAGAGCCTCAACGCTTCTTGCAATGTCTAAAGCATTAAATCTTTTAACCATTAATAATCCTTTTTTCTCATACCCCTCAACATCGGCCCCAAAGGATTTTAGGTGATGCCTTAGCCTATCTTCTGGTTCTTCAAAAGTCATATAAAGAACTTTTTTTCCTCTTTCACACATATTTTTTAATAACGTTAAACAGAATATAGTTTTTCCACTTCCAGGACCCCCTTCAACCAGAACTGAACTTCCTTCGGGGATTCCTTCTCCAATCAACTTGTCAAATCCAGAAATATGGGTCTTAACATAAGATAAACCGGTATGATTAAGGGATTTAGATTTATTCAAAGGATTAGATTTAACCTTCTTTTTATTTTCTTTTCTAAAACTCTTTTTTTTATTTTTTCCCATTTGATGTTTTATTAAAGTTTTTTCTTCTTATAAATCTTACTTTTTCTTGAAGATTTTTTCTTTTTTTCCTCCTTTTGTTTTATCCTTAATTCCTTTTTAGCTTTTCTTTTCATATTTCTTTTTTTAAGTTTATCTTTTCCAAGTAACCCAAAAGAGAATGATTGCATTTTAGGACGTTTAGATAACTTTATTACTTCTTCCTTTAACAAAGGAATCTCCCTATCAATATCTCTTATCATCTCTGCAAAATTTTGAGTCCTAATAACATAATCTGATTCTGAAATAGTGCCTTTTTCAAAATATCCTTTTTGGACATTCCCAATTAATTCTTTTAAAGATTCTTTTCTCCATTCTAAATTTCTAATTTTAGTTTTGATTGCATGCCTTAAAATAGCAGTTCTATAAACAAGGAAGGATACTAAAAGAACAATAAAAAATCCACTAAAAAAATAGAGATTATCTTTAAAGAAATTTCCTAAAGTTTTTCTTGTTGAAGCATAAAATAACTTAAAAGCCGTATTTTCAGATTTAACTCTTAAGATTTCCTCATAAGCAAAATCTATTAGAGGAGGTATTTTCTCGTATCTCTCATTAACTAATTCTTTTTTAATACTTGAAAAAATAGAATCTACAGAAGAAGTATCCATCTTCTGATCAAAAGTTTCATTATAAAATTTAGTTAAAGCTGTATAAGAATCTCTTGATTCATAAGCTTGTTTTCTTAATTCCTCTAACTCCTCACAGATTGGGATTACTAAAGAAAAATTATAGCCAAGATTTTTTTCACTTAAAATCTCTTGAGAAAGATAAATATTTCCTGCTTCCTTTAATAAATCACTAGCTCGTAAAATACTAAATCCAGAGTCATTTAGTTCTGAAACTATTTCTAAAGAATCATTAATACAATTAATTGCTTCTTCTTGAGAATTAATATCTTCCGCAAAAGCAAAACAGATTATAAAAATTAAAACAAAAATCATTAAAACTTTTTTACTAAAAAAATTAGATAAATCCTCTTTCATTGTTTATTGACTCCTTTCTTCTTTTTTAATCTATTCTTCTTTAATTCTTTCTTAAGTTCAATTCTATCCCGTCTTTCTCTTTTTCTAAGTTCTCTTTTTATGTTTTTAATCTTCTTAACTGATTTTTTTCCAAAGGATTTTTCTTTTAATTTAATTTCTTTTCTAACCTTTTTTATTCTCTTATCTATTTTCTTCTTCTTTTCTGGCTTTTTTGATTTTTCAATAAAGAACTTTTCCCTTTTCTTTTTACTTTTCAAAAAGCTCTTTGCTTCCAAAAAAACTAATTCTTCATCAACTTTTACAAGACGAGAAGAATAGGTCTTTAATATATTCTGGTAAATTCTTGTATCTAAACTTCCTTCAGAAAGATATTTTCTTTGTGTTTCTTCAATTAATTTTTTTAATTCATTTCTTTCTTCTTCAAGTGCTTTTCTCTTGCCCTTTAAACTTAAAAAATTAGAAAGCTTAGACTGAACTTTTATTCTATCAGAAATAACTTTATTTAATTTTTTTTCATATTGAGACATTGCAGAACCATATTCCTCCATGGACATTTTTCCCCCTTCAAAAGTATCTTTCTGGATAACCCTCATTAAACCTAAAATTATTTGCTCTTCTTTAATCAAAGACTCGTTTTTCTTTTTCAACCGAGTCATTCTAATAAATGTTGTAAAAGCAAATACCAATAAAACTAAAGAAAATAAAAATCCTGAAAATTCAAGAGGATGGTTTTTTATTTCATAAAGAATATTGAATTCTCCTTTTACTTCAAGAGCATAACTTAATTTTGCTTCATTTAGCTTTTCATAAGAATAAAGATAATTTCCTCGATTAAAAATTGTTTCCGCGACATAAACTAACTTTTTGGTTTCAAAGACATCGATTCCTCTTTCTTCCGCTTTTGCGATATTTTCTTTTAGTTCATTTAAAAGAGCTATAGATTCTAATGCTGAATCATATATCTCAACTAAGCTCTTATAACTCTTTTCAACACTTGTATAATCCACCTCTAAAAAGGAGCCATTAATTAAATTAAAATGCCCTAAGGCATCATCTAAAAATAAACCTTTATTTTTCATATCCTCCAAAATTAAATTAGAAAAGTTTAGATATTCCTCTGCTTTTTCTCTTGGAATTTCAATAAAGTATAATCTAACATATTTCTTCTCAGTAAAATCAATCGTTTTATTGAAAACGACTTTCCCTTTGATGGTAAACTCTAAAAGATAACTTGCTTCAGTAAAATAAGCTGGGGCATTTATTATAACACTTACATTCTCACTTGAACTTGAGTTTACTCTCGGAATAATCTTTGGATTAATAGTAATATATTCTGAATTAATTCCAGAAACACTTAGGGATAAATCAATTTTATCATATTTATATGTGTTTTCTATAGGTAAAACAAACGCTTGCTCTTTTCCAAGCAATAATTCAAATTTATCCTTTGTTTCATCAAATAAACTTTTCTTACTGCTACTTCCTCCTCCGCCTCCTCCAGAACTTACACTTGAAACTGTAGGGGTAGGAGCAACATAATCCCCATCTAAACTTCCACAAGAAGAAACATAAACTCCATCTGGAACACTAGAACATAAAAAAGTAATATTAATAATATCTACTAAGATTTCATTTCCGTCTGCATTACTAATTAGATTTCCATCTAAATCATAGCCTTGAGAATACAAATAAAATGTCTGCGCTCCTGCACTCATTGAAGATAAATCCTCAAATTTAACCTCAACAGTATTTTCGTTTAGATTATTATCCGTCAAGTTTTCATAATCGACAACCAAATTTCCAGAATCAATTGCCAACCCTGAAGGCAAAGTCCAATTAAAGCTAACATTATAAGCAGTGTTATTTTCATTGAAAGAACTAGAACCCATTAAATTTCTTAAATAACCAGACAAATTAAAAGTATCCCCAGAAACTAATTCTACAATCAAAGGATAATCAGTTATTTTTTGATACAAATAAGGCCCCACTTGATTTGTTATCAAAGTTGTAGTAGTAGTCTTATTGTAATCTCCAGAAGAATTATAAACCTCCGTAATAGAAATAAGAACATCTTCTTGTTTAATCTCGCTTAAAAAAGTTGCGTTAACTGAAATATTCAAGGAAGTTTCAGCTGGAACGGTATATGTATTAGAAGGCTTTAGATAGAAAGAATCAAAATAAATTCTCCCCTCAGCCAAATCATAATTTAATCTAAAATCTAAACTACCATTATTATTTGCAAACTCCAAATCTCCAGTATTGTTAATAACAATAATTCCAATATTCTTATTTTGATCCCATCCTGCAGTTTCACCCAAATCAGAAGTAATTGTCCAACTACAATCCCAATAAACACTTACATTATTTTCAGAACTCATATTAATTCCTTGTTCCGTGTCCTCTGCAAAAATTCTGTAAGTCCAGATATCTTCCACATCTGGAGTAAATTTTGCTTCAAAAAGAGTATAAGAAGAAAATTCTGTTAAATTATTCATGCTAAGATTTGTCCAATCAGAACTAGAATTCTTATATTGTAAAACAACTGAAGCTAAATTTAAATCAATCTCTGAAATATTAACTTGAATAGTAATTTCTTCATTTGGATCAAGCTCATCTTCTAAATTAGGAGAATTATTAATAGAAATAAACCTTGGGGCCGAATTTCCAATAATAAAAAATCTTTCACTAGAATTAGTATTTCCAACCAAATCTTCAGCAAAAACTTCATAAGAATAAACTTGCCCAGAAGCTAAATCTTTTTGTTCGCTCTCTAAAATCCAATCCTCTGAAGAGTATTTTTTAAGATTACTATTATAAAAAAATGCAGCTTCATCAGAAGAAAACGTAGAATTCCAAATTCTAATTTCATCTATTGAACCATTAAAAAAATTCCCAAGGTAATTAGAACCTCCAAATTTAATATCTCTTTGCCCAATTAACAAACTATTTGGGGTTGAACCAATATTAGTAAAAGAAGCCGTTGAGGCGGAGCCAGAGGAAAAATAAGAAAGTTTTTCTTCCCCATCAATATAAAATTTATTATCAACTCCATCAATCACCAAAAGCAGATGATGCCATTCCCCATCCATATAAGCATAGTTCCCCTCACGAGTAACCATAGTTAAAGAGTTTGCTTCATTTAGATTAGTCTGAAACATAATGCTTTCATCTTCATAATCTTCGCTAGAAGGACCTAAATAAAGAACCGCATAATTAGAATCTTCTGTATTATCCGAAAGGGAAAAGAGGGTTTGAACTGAACTAGAATTTGTTTTAAACCACATACTAATTGCTCCTTCTAAAAATCCTCCAAAATCTGCTGAATTTTCACTTAAATTAAGATAGTTATCTAGTCCATTAAAGCTTAACGCACTTCCAAATTTACCAGCATTATCCCAAGATGCTCCTACAATTGTCCCGTTATTCTGATTGTTTGAAATATCTGCAGCCATTGTTTCAGTTTCATTAAAATCCGAGATATTATCTAGATTCATCATTAAAATTAAGTTATTGCTAAAAATTGTGTAATTTGTATTGTTCCACTCATATAATAAATTTTTAATCTTTTCTTCTGTTAAAGATACATTTATCTCAAAAGAAGACCTGATTGATTCGTTATCTGGAGTTGGAGAAATAAAAGAAACTAAAGGCGCATCACTATCTAGGATAATGGTTCTTGTTTCTGTAAAATTCATTACGCCATTGATATTTACAGCACTTGAATTAAAATAATAAATTCCGCTATTTAATCCACTAACATTCCAAGAAAAAGAAGAACTTGGAGAAGAATTTGAAATAACCAATCCTGAAGAGTTATATACAAAAATCTCAATTAAAGAAATATCCTTTGCTGAAAGAGTATTAACCTCTATTGGGAGTTCCTTTAAACAGGAATTTGTTTCTGGGGTTGAATCTCCAAAAAAAGTTGTTATCCCAGGAGCAGCACCTCCATCACTAATAGACCAACTATAAGTATCTATCAATGTTTGACGCGCATCCCCTCCAGTCAGATACTCTGAATCCCCTGCATCAAATGAAACCCCCGTTTTTAACGGAGCATAATTCAACCACCCCATTAAAAGAGAATCATAATTGGGAGTAGACAAAGTAACCCCCAGAAACATGAGAGTCATAGTAGACACTTTAGAAACATCCCAATTTCCAATGTCTTGATTAAAGGAAGATGCGGAATAAAACATGTTAGACATAGAAGTTACCCTTGAAGTATTCCAATTTCCAATGTCTTGATTAAAGGAAGATGCGGAATAAAACATGGAACTCATAGAAGTTACCCTTGAAGTATTCCAATTTCCAATGCTTCCATTAAATTTAGATGCGGAACGAAACATTTCACCCATATTAGCCACTTTAGAAACATCCCAATTTCCAATGTCTTGATTAAAGGAAGATGCGGAACGAAACATGGAATTCATAGAAGTTACACTTGAAGTATTCCAATTTCCAATGTCTTGATTAAAGGAAGATGCGAAACGAAACATGGAACTCATATCAGTTACACTTGAAGTATTCCAATTTCCAATGTCTTGATTAAAGGAATATGCGGAACTAAACATGTAACTCATAGAAGTTACACTTGAAGTATTCCAATTTCCAATGTCTTGATTAAAGGAAGATGCGGAATTAAACATGGAACTCATAGAAGTTACACTTGAAGTATTCCAATTTCCAATGTCTTGATTAAAGGAA
>Ga0265294_10001607_pt1 | contig 30418 bp, 31 predicted proteins | sample MunlanPumphouse3_FD_192504 | JGI IMG/M metagenome (GOLD analysis project Ga0265294, IMG submission 192504) | Groundwater microbial communities from a municipal landfill in Southern Ontario, Canada - Pumphouse #3 | ecosystem: Environmental > Aquatic > Deep subsurface > Groundwater | place...
GGGACTTGCCGGAACCTTATCAGAGGAATCAAACTTACCAATTTCATAAGTAGAACCCTCTTCTTCTAATTTCTTAGATTTTGTAATGATTGTTGTTTTAGCAAAACTGGGATTATCTTTATGAAACTTGAAAGAGTAGTACAATAAGGTGAAAGCAACCAACTCTATAATAACAGTCAAGCCTATGGTAGCAAATGTTATATAACGAGAATATTGAAATTTATGGAAAAAGATAATTGCCCCAAACACTATAGAAATGGCGATTGCGTCACACTTTATAATAGATGACCACAGCGTTCTCAACCGCGGCTTATTAGAAATAGTGAATTTACCGCATATTAGTCCTGAAGTAACCCACGCCAAAGACAAACCCAGCACCGGCTTAGCATAATCTACTAAGACCCGTCTGGTTCCATTACGAAACCAGGCTACTACTGCAAATGAAAATAGTACTATCCCAATATCTAACAGTAAATACAAAGAGTACCAAACCTTTTTTCTCATTCTCACAACCTTTTTTAGTTTTTCACCACAAAGACACAAAGACACAAAGAAGTCTTCCACTAATAAACACAAATTAACACTAATTTAATATAATACAGACTTTTTATCCAGGGGGCTTCGTTGACTTCGCCCACCCAAGCGAATGAGCACTAATACGCACTAATTAATATAATACAGAGTTTTTATCCACGAATTACACCAATTTCACTAATTTCAAGACATAAGTAATAACTTTCTTATCCGTGCTATCTGTGTTATCAGTGGCTAAACTCTTCTTCTTATCAGTGTCTTTCGGTGTTATCGGTGGTTAATAATTCTTATATTTAAGTTTATTTTATCTAAGCCAAATCTGTCAAATAAAAAATCAGATAATCTTTGATATTTATAGTTTTCTTCAATTTTTCATTTTTATCTTTTATATTTTCATTCTTTTTTTGGACAAAAAAAGACTGACTATTAGGTTACAGAACCTATTAATCAGTCTTCATTATTTTTCTTAATTCGTGAAATTCGTCTTAATTCGCGAAAATTCGTGTGAAAGGTCTTTTTCTTATTTTGTGTTCTTTGTGCCTTTGTGGTAAAACTAAAACAAAACTGCCGAACAAGATATACTCATTCAGCAGTTCAAAGGAGGCGACACTTAGTAAATTATATTTACCTCGACGTTACGGCTAAGACTCAATTGCCTCAACCTGGAAAAGTTATTGATTTCTTAGTTTTTCCTATTCAAGAGACTCTTTAAGTATTTCATACATCCATGCAGGAGCATCTTCTTCTGCTTCTTCCGTTCCCTCTTTGCATAAAGGATTATCCCAAGGAAAATTCGGATCTAATTTCTTAATGCCTTCGAATAAGTTTAACTCTATTTCAACACTTAATTGTTTCATATTTGCAAGATAATCTTTTGTAAATTCATCTACATTGAATAATAAATGAGAGACTAATGCTAAATAATTACACACATCTTTTTTAGTCTTTCTTTCGCTTGCTAACACTGGACATTCTTCGCTTAAAACTTGCACTGATTTTTCTTTTTTTTGGAAACTCATAATGGTTTCTCCTTTTTTAAGTATTGAGGTTTTACCCTTCATATACTTAAGGGTCAACTTTTTTGAGAAATGTCCCGGTTTGAGAAAATAGTTGATAAAAGGTTAAAATAAATTGAAAACAATTGAGAATTAAGAAAAGACTTTCACTCGAATTAACACGAATTAAATACGAATTTCATAAATTAAGATGAATATGCGACTCTTAGTTCCCCTCTTCCTTGCTAAAACAAATCTCTGTCTTTGGTATATTCACTTTTCACTTTTATTTTTTAACTTTTCATTCTTGCAAAGTCTCACCTTGTCTCCCGCTCACGCTCACCCGCTCATCCCCTCATTTTCTTTTGCGTTCATTAGCGTGGGAGGGCATAGTGTATTCCATGAAGCCGCCTAGTTCAACTTTTTCCTTTCTTCATTTTTAGATAAATTCATTTTGCCCAATTTCTTATTTTTCTTTTTACATATATCACAATCTTTAAAGATTATAAATCGAATTTATAAATTTTGTTATTATATTTATTCTTACAAATTTCTTTACTTTTTGGAAAACTGACTATAAACCATTCTAAAAAGGCAGTTAAATCAATTTTCTCAGAAAGCATGAAAGATCGTCTTTGATTCCAAATTTCTTTTAAGTTGTCAGTATTAATCAGCTCGTCAATTTTATTTACTAGTAGAGAAAAATCATTGGTTTTGTAAGCAAAGGTCAATTCATATTTTTTTTCTAGCTCTTCTAACACACTAATTCTTCCAGCGAAGTCATTGAATCTTAAATTCGGTATGCCCAAAAGTGCTGCTTCAACAGCCATTGACTGACTATCACCAATATATAATGATGCAAAAAACAAAATATGGTGTATATCTTTATACTCTATGGATAATTTATATCTTTTAAATTCTGTAGGTAGTTCATCTTCAGAAGTGATATATACATTACCCCAATCTGATAATTTATTAATAATTTGTTTTAAGTAATTGGCATTAATGCCGTCAATACCTTTATCGTGATGAGCATCTAGTTTGACTAATCTGATTATACAATATTTTTTCCCTATATCGATATATTTTTTAACAATGTTAATATCCGGTTGAAAATATTTTGGATGCAAATATGCTAATTTTTGATATCCACTATATCCTATTTTTTTTTTTCCCCACTTCCCGACAGAGCAAACAATAGGAGAAATAATACCATGGGCAAATGGATATGAAAGCTTTGACATTAAAGGTACTATATCTATGTCATCTTCACAAAACATAAAAGCTGGAATTGATAATAGTTTGCCAACATGACATATTTCTAGTGAAGTACCAAGCATAATATCTGGTTTGCGTTTCAAACAATATTTCAATAACCTCCAATCCTGTTTGACTAATGTAGCAAACATTGATATTTTATTATTTTTTCTTCTATTTACACAATTGTTTATGTAGTCAATACCTTCAGAGTCTAGTAGATTCGTAAGAATATCTTTGGTGACAGCAAATACTACAACTTCGTGGTTCAAACTTAACATTTTTTTTATTACATGCTTGAACATGTGATATTGAGATGGATGATGCAAATAAAATAATACTTTCATTTTTCCTCTTGATAATATTTCATTTTAGAAGCAATATAGTCTTTTTATGTAAATAATAATTTAGTGTTTTTAATGAATTTAAGATTAAAACCAAATGATGAAGCTATAGCTCTTTTATAAACAATTCCACAATTCTTTTAGCTGTATTGCCATCCCATTTTTCAGGTACTCTCCCTTTTTTGACATTACCAGCAATGATATCCATACTTTCTTTTATAATCTCATTTGTATTTAATTTTACGAGTTTATTAGTACCTTCGGAAATAGTAATGGGTCTTTCAGTATTTTCTCTGAGGGTTAAGCAAGGTATCCCAAAATATGTTGATTCTTCTTGCAACCCGCCTGAGTCGGTAAGTAAAAACTTAGCATTCATTTGTAACTTCATAAAGTCTAAATAACCGGCTGGTGGGATTAATATTAAATTACCCATTGAATCAACAAATTCTCTCATACCAAATTTATCAATATTTTTCTGAGTTCTGGGATGAATAGGAAAGACTATCTTAATCTTTTTAGATATCTCTTTTAAAGCATTTAGAACGATTTCAAGCCCCTCTTTAGTATCAACATTAGAAGGTCTATGCAACGTAATTAAGCAGTACTCTCCACTATTCATATTTAATTCCTCTAAAATAGTGGATGATTCAGCTTTTTCTCTAAACTGAATTAAAGAGTCTATCATAATGTTACCAACAAAATAAATTTTATCTTTAGAAATGCCTTCATTAATTAGATGTTGATTCCCATCTAAAGATGGTGTTAAAAGATAATCACAGATAACATCTGTTAAGAGCCTATTTATCTCTTCTGGCATAGTTCTATCAAAACTTCTCAAACCAGCCTCTAAATGCGCAACAGGTATGTGTAACTTCACAGCAGCCATAGCACAGGCAATAGTACTATTAACATCTCCAGCCACTATTATTAAATCTGGTCTTTCAGCAAGAATCTCTTGTTCATATAGATCCAAAATCTTAGCAGTTTGAGCTCCATGAGAACCTGAACCAACCCCAAGGTAAATATCAGGTTCTGGCATCTCTAAATCAATAAAAAAAAGTTTGCTCATACGTTCATCATAATGTTGTCCAGTATGAATAAGACGCACATCAAACAAGTTTGGATACTTTTTAAACTCTTTATACAATGGCGCCATCTTCATAAAATTAGGTCTGGCTCCAACTATTAAATGTACTTTTTTCATAATTTCCTATTTATTTGTTTTTAATAATACCGTAATTTTAACTTAACTGTTTTTAAAATTAATTTAAACCAAAACTATAATTCTAAACTCCTATTTAAACTCCAACATCTCTTTCACAGATCAAACATCAAAGAAATGAGAAGCATTGCCTGTAAAAATCTCATTTCACAACCTGCAAAGTAACAAAAGAAATGTTTATACTGTCCGTTCTCTTTTTTAATTAAGTTTATCTATTTTCTATCTATATTGGAACATCCTTGCATCATGATATCCGACAACAACCGCAACTTTTAAACTACCACCATAAGCCTTACAAGCTGAAAGAGTGCTTTTCCAGTTAAGTTCATCTTGAGGAGGGCTCTATCCCATAAAGATTATATGATTGGAGTTTCTTTAATAAGAGTTTATCTCAGCTTGAATTATTTTAAGACTGCAGTGATAATTGCCTTTCTCATCCCGTTCTTTTTTCTTATCTCTCTTTAGCTTGATTTCCCGCAAAAAAGGAATAAGTGAAGCAGGAGAGAGAGAGTTAGAATTGAAATACCAACTGTATCCAAAAGAATCAATTAGCCCACTACAACTGGGGCAAGCTCTTAAAGCTAAAGAACCGTGGGGTAGGAAACTTACCTATTCTAACAATCCAATTATTAACAAAGTAGCTATCATTTACTCTTTGGACAACTGTTTCATTATAAGGATATTATACTTCATTTATTAATATAACATTAGAAGATTTTACTAACTTCCTAAGGCTTACCCTAATGTACAAATTATTAGATATTTTATCCTAAATTAGTAGCTGTGTTTCTGCTTGACTCCTGCTTGACTCTTGCTTGTCGTCAGGGGGTCGTCAGGGCTGATAAGCAGAAGATATACAAGAAGTGAGTAAGAGGGATAAGGGGGAGAAAAAGGTTTCTTGGGTTAAATACTCTTACCCCTCCCCTTTCTTTATTTAAAGTCGTTTTGAATACCTAACAAGGTCATTTATTGTTCTTTTTCAATTAAAGCTTCAATATCTTTAATCCCATATTCTGAAGGATCTCCATATTTGAATTGGTCATTTGAAGGTTTTATTAGCTTATTATTTTCAATAACCTTATCATCCAACATTTTTTCAGACCACACCAAGATTTTATCAATTATTGGTGTTTCAACTTCAAGCTCTATAGCAAACCATTTGGCTATACATAACCCATAATATATATCATCATAAAAGAATCTATGATCTCGATTAAGTTCCCATTTACCTAGTTTATTTTGAATTGTTGGAGTTTTAATTAGTCCTAATGTTTCTGATTTAAGAAACGATTCTTTTATATTTTCATTATGTGAACCATAAGACAATCTTTCAAGTGCAAGATAATTTAACATATATTTAAAATCATGTTTTTGGTATCTCTCTTTTATAAGACTTCTAATCTTTTCATAATCATCATCTAATTCCTTTAGAGTATTTGCTGAAAAATCATCATAATCACTGTAAAAAAATGGTACATTTGTCTGAGCTTCCCATTCTCCACCCGTCTCATGATAAATTGAATACATTCTTGAGGGATGGATGATTTGATTATCTACAGATAAAGTAAATGATAGGAAATTATCAGAAAGAACAAACTTCCCTTTGCCAAACCAGTTATAACAAATATCGTCAAGAATGGTTTTTGAAAGATATTCATACTCTGTTATAGGGCTTACAGCGACACAGTTTACCTGCTTAGCACCATAAGTAATTCCCACTTTCCCATATTCTCTTATCCTGCAAATCCAAGGAATCAAACCAATTGCAAAAGTAACTACATTCATGAGGTTAAATTTATCTATAATCTCTTTTACCATCCAATTGAAACCACCTTGTCCATAAACAGTTCCAATGTAGATTTTCTGTTCCTTTTTGATTGACGAAGCAATGTTATGCAGAAGAAGCCTATATTTTGAAACTGGAGCGCATATTATCACTATATCAGTGTTAGGAATAACATCTTCAGGGTTTGAGGAGATTATATCTAACTTCCCCTCTACTGTTTTTAATAAATTTCCCGATGGTCAATATATTCGCAAGAAATGTGTTTACTCCATTGCTCTGGCCTTCTTGTTAATAAGCTTACATTATGCCCTTGTGACGACAATAAAGGAATTAATAAATGTGCAGAACTACCACCACCAACAACTGTAATCATTTTTTTCATTTTTACTCTCCATTGTACAAATTTGAAATCTTTGAAGTTGCTAAATACAAAACTGTAAGTTTTACTTTTTAAAAAAATATGGATAATTGTTTTCTCTATTTTGAAAATTAATTATGTCTTTATTCACTATTTCGCCTTGATTAATATCAATAGCTTTTGATAATATTTCGTTCTTAATTATTTCTTTACAACCTTGAGCCATAATGCCTAAAAAAGGTATTAGGCTATGAGAAATTTCTCTTGTTGCGGACTTCCATAAATATGTTGGTGTGTGATCAACAGAATAGTAGGATAGATGTTCAACTTGAAACATAGGGTTTTCAAAAGAGGTTGGTTTGGCGAATTCAAAACCCATTCCCAAATCACATGAAACATCAACAATAATACAACCAGGCTTAATTTTGTCTATTTCAGAATTTCGGATAAACATTTCTGGTTTATTAACATCTTGTAATACCCCGTTAACTATAATATCAGCATCTGAAATAAAGTCAATTAAGTTAGTAGAAGTCTCTAAATCAGTTACAGTAATATTTCGGTTATTATTTGTATATGTTTTGAAATACACATCAGGATTTTTATTGTCAATGAGGTGATATTCTCTTTTAGTTAGAACATTTATGTTATTAAATCCTCTGCCGTGAAGCGCATAAATAGCTCCTTTTGAAACAGATCCATATCCAAAGATAACTACTTTTTTTCTTTCTCCATATAGACCATCAATCCCTAATAGCTGCAAAGTATGAAGTACTGCACAATATCCAGCTAATTCATTGTTTTTATAAAAAATATGCAAGTCTCTTGCTCCATTCTTCCATGAAAACATATTTTCCCATGATAAAAATGTAAGCTTTTTATCTATTCCTATCTGAGCTATGTCACGACCTTGAACGCAATGAGTCCATCCCCATATAGTAGCATTTTCTTTCATTAACTGAACATCTTCTAAAGTAGGTTTAGGGAGTACCACTGTATCACAGTTACTAATGAGTTCATCTCTACCTAAAACCCTATAGCCTAAAGACAAGATTTCCTTATCAGATATATTATAATCTAAGCCATAATCTTTTTCAAAGAAATAGTGTTGTCTAATGCTTTTGTCAATAAAACCTAAATGTTCTGGACTGATTGGCAACCTTTTTTCATTTTCCATCAATGATGTTTTAACTATTCCAATTTTCATATTATCTCCTTTTTTTAAATGTCATGTTGATAATTACTAATTACATAATCTTCTTTTCCCGAAGGTAGAGGTTTTATTTCGTTAACAAAATAAAGCTTACATTTGGAACCAGAAAAATAGTTTTTGTAGTTTTCAATAATATAGCTATAATTCTTGCTATTTTCGTCGTTTCTTTGTTTCATTTTTAAAAGAATCTTGATGTCTCCAAGTTTGTCTTGCTGAATCTGAAACCTATCTATTTTATTATATAGCTCTTGATATTCTTTTTTATGGTAGTTTAACTCAGGATATAACATTATTGGTAGCATTGTTGGGGATATAGGAACACCCTCTTTACTGTAAAGTAACTTACCATTTCTACCCAGGATTTCACCAAAAAGCCTTGATTTTCTGCCACAAGAACATTTCTCTTTCTTTATATAAGACATGTCACCTACTTGGTACCTGATAAAAGGAAATGCGTAATTAAATAAATCTGTCGTTATAACATGGCCAATATCACCGTCATTTAAAAGATCTCCGTGTTTGTCACAAACTTCTATAGCACATCTTTCTTCAGTTATATGCAATCCCTCGTGCATGTAACATTCATGACTGGCAATACCTCCATCTCCAGCTCCGTAATTATCATATAAAGGAGCTTTAAAAACTTCTTGGAGTAGCATTCTATATTCGGGTAATAGAACTTCCCCCGTTGTCAAAATGACTTTTATTTGTGGAATAGGTAGCTTGTTTTCTTTTATATATTTAGCAAAGACATAGAGAGTTGAACCATACCCTCTCACTGCTTTTGGCTTGACTTTGACAAAACTGTCATAAAAAATCTTCATATCAGATTGTTTCATCTGAGAACTATGGAATTTAAAATTTCTCATCAAGTATTTCTCAAAAACATCTTTTGTAGTAATTTTTTGCTTTGAAACTAAAGAATTCCCCCCAATTGTAAAAATTTTCTCACCAAGATAAAATCCATACCATTTCCATGCTCTAAAGGTTGAAGCCCATGCCATATTCCATGTGTTAATGTCTGTTTTAAATTGTAGCGGAACCCCTGTACTACCACCAGTAGAATGCATCTTTGTTTTCCTTAAATCAACATCTTTACTAATAAATTGGTCATAGTTATCTCTTATATCTTGTTTAGTCAGTATCGGAAGTTTAACTAAGTCTTGACGACTTGTTATATCATTTGGTATGAGTCCAAAATCAGCAAATAGTTTTGTATAATATGGAACATTTTCAACACAATGTTTTACTAGTTTATGAATTTGTTCATTTTGATAACTTTTAAGTTGTTTTTCAGAATACCAATCAGAATTTAACAGAAATTTATACTCTCCTAATATATTGCTCTTGTTATACTTTTCTGCTAGTTTAAACAGTACTTTACGATCAATATAAGAATAGATTAAACTCATAGTGCATCCTTTATTATAAATTATTTTATATATTTTTATATTATTTTGTCTATAGTCTTAGTAGGTATCATTACATTTCTTGGCAACTTTTTGATAGCTTTTACATCACAATTGAAATTTTGAAACACAGCACCTAACCTATACCCTGTCCAATACCAACCTCTAAGGTTAGCAGCAATATTAACAGAATAAGCTTCTTTAGTTGTTAAGTAGAACAAAGGTTCGCCAGTAGAGCCACTTGAACTACTACTTCTTATTTGTTTTTTAGGATATTGTGTTGAAGTAAAGCGGTTAATACCCTCTTTTTTTATTATAGCTTTTGTTAAAATTGGAAGCTTCTTAAGATCATGTTTAGTCTCAATATCTTCTGGTTTAAGTCCTAATTTGTTAAACATATCTGTATAGTAAGGAACAGTTGAGTAAGCATGATTTACAAGCATTCTTAATCTTTTGTTCTGGAAATCCTCAAGTTGGTCTTTAGTCCACCATTGGCTTTTCATTAAGAACTTTAGGTGCTTTGAGACTGACTGACCTAAGATTAAATCACTTAATGGTAAAATTACTTTTTCTGAGATGATGTTTTTAAAGCTCATAGATCTACCTTTGTAAATAATTTCTGAAAGTTAATTGAAAAAAGGATTAAAATAGTAAAACTAATTAAAAAAATCAAACGCGATAATAATGTAGTGCGCCACCTAACCATCCATTAATGTTTCTATACCTTTTATAAATGATATTTTTGGCTGCCAGTTAAGCATTTGTTTGATTTTTCTGGTATCAGCAACAGTATCCAATACTTCATTAATTCTTGCTTCACTAGAAAACTCTAATTTGATTTTCTCTTTTGAAGACGTAATCATTATATTGGCAATCTCTTCTACAGAGTAACTCATACCCGACCCAACATTAAAAACTTCAAGTTTGGGATCTTTAAATTCAATAGCCTTTATATATGCTTCAACCAAATCATCAACATGCAAAAAATCTCTTTTAGGTCTGGGGTCATTTAACTTAACTGTTTCACTCTGCTCTATTTGTTTTTTGATTAGTGGAATTAAAAAGTTCTCGTCTTGACCTTTCCCATAGATATTAAATGGTCTAAAAATAATAATTGGAACGCCAAAGTTTTTATGATAGCTTTCACATAAATCCTCACCAATTAACTTAGAATGACAATAGGGATTAAAAGCAACAGTCGGATGAATTTCATCAATTGGTAAATACTGAGGCTTTCCATATACATAAGAGCTAGCAAAAATCATTTTAGCATTATTTATTCTGCAAAGTTCCAACATATTTAAAGTGCCACTAATATTTACTTCATACATTCCTCGTGGTTTTTCATAGGATGAAGGGACATAGGTAATTGCAGCTAGGTGAACTAAGACATCAAAGTTTTTAATAGATTTTACGCTATTCCAATTCGTTACATCAAAGTCTTGATCTAAATCTACTTTTATTATAGTATGTTTATTCTCATCAATTTTGGCTAGGAGCTTACTTCCTATAAAGCCTGAACTACCGGTTATTACAATTTTCATTTTAGGTTTATCCTTCCTATCATTATTATTTTGGGAGAGCCGAAAAGCTATATGTTTTAGATTAGTTTAATATGAACATGAATTTATGTTAAGATTTTAATCAAACAACTTCTTTGTAATAGTGTTTAGCTAAAACCATCCACAGAATTTATTAATATTTAATTATATTATTTCTGTTTGTTTGATTATATCTTCCCAGACTTTAGTCGCTGCTTCATAGGAATAATTAATTTTTACTTTGATTTGCGCCTCTTCAGATATTCTCTTATACAGTTCTTTGTCGTCTAAAAGTAATAATACCTTTTTAACATATTCGTCAAGATTACGATAATCATCTATTAGGAAGCTATTTATTTTATCATCTATTAGATCTTCCATATCACCAACATTAGATGCTACACAAGGAATTCCACAAGACATAGCTTCAAGAATTGTTCTTGGAAGCCCCTCTGTTCTTGAAGTAAGCAAAAACACCTTACTTTTATTATAGAATTCTGCAATATCTTCGACATAGCCTAACATTGAGATATTATCTTTAAGATTTAGTTCTTCAATAATCAGCTTGACTTTTTCTTCTTCAGGACCCTTGCCAGCAATTGCAACTTTGATATTAGGTTTTACAAGCTTGATTTTTTCAATAACCTTAACAAAATTTATTAACTCTTTTTCAGGACTCATACGCCCTAAGCTTATAATGTCATATTCTTTTTTTGCGATATTATGCTGTTTGAATTCATTGATATCAATAGAATTAGGCAATATGAATATTCTCTCACTATTTATTCCGCTTTGAATTAAAAACAGTTTAGATTTACTCCCAGTAACGGTAATAGCATGAATTCTTTTATACATAAAGTGTGTTGTTGTTTTTCTAAAACCTTTTCTCAATTTTTCGTTCGCAGGATTACCGATTATAGATATTACAACAGGCACCCTTTTTAATTTCCCAACAAGAAAAGCTAGTAAACCGTGGGGTATTTCGTAAATTCCGATAGCTAATTGATAATTCTTAGTAACAACAAATAACATTTTAATAAATTTGCTCAATTGGGAAATAATACCATTTTTTTTGTTTATAGAATTATGATATTTAACATTTTTATAAGGTAAAGCCACTGTGTCTCGGAAGACATCTATATACAGCTTGTTACTTATATCAGCAATTGGTTTTATAAAACCATATGCACCTTGGGGGTCAAGTTTACAGTTTAATGATATCTTCATAATATTCTTTTTAAATCCTTCATGTCTATTGCTAAATTTAATTTTGGTTAAAATAAAATATACGGGGTATACTAATTATTTTTTAAAAGTTATTCATCATTAAGTTCAATGTAATTCTAAATAAAAAAACTATAAGCTTAAAAATATTCTGATTAATTACTGGATTATGGGCACATTTTTGTTTTTATCATATCGAATTTGAAGAATGACAATTATTATTACCCAGAGAACTGTGTGGCCCTTAGTAAGCATCATATTTCCTGTATAAAAAATCAATTCCCATAAAAAATAAAAATATAGAACTTTTTTGACTTTTTTGTTATTTATTTGAGAAATCATATTAAGAAACATCATTATTAGAAAAAAAGATATTCCATATCCACTGCCGTACAAAGTTCTTCCTAAACCAGAAATCATTGTACCTGACTTTAATCCATAGTCTTCCGGTTTAAATTCTTCAGAATCAACTCTTCCTGTAACACTAGGTTTTAACCCAATAATATATCCTTTTTGTAAGGGATCAATCAGAATGTTCTTTATAATTTGAATAGTTGAACCCCAACGCCCTTGTGCATAATCTGATTCTATCTTTTCTTCAGAAACTCCGGAATAAGATAACATGTAATCCACAGAAAAACGCAAATCAAATCTGCCCCATAACTCACTGTCTGGATTTAACGAAGGGTTTAATCTAAATCCAAAATAGAGGATTAAAGGAATTAATAAAAGTAACATAGTAAGTTTTCTAATATTATTGAAATTTAATTTAGGAGAAGCCATAAGAAGAATAATAATTGGATACAAAAACCAAATTGCTCTCTTATTTGAAGCAATAGGAACTAAAAGAACTAAAAAATACATATACATATCTTTTCTTTTAATTTTGCAATCGCTCATAGCCCAAAGTAGAATAATTCCAGTTAAGGCTACAGTAATACTCATTGAGCCTCCTGTGCTAGCAACAGAACCGATAATATCCTCTCTCAAGCCTATGACTAAGATTTTTACTACAGAAAATACTACTTGAAACTTGATAAACCTTATAAACAAATCAGCATAATAAACATTGTTTTTATTAAAATTATTATTATACTTTAGACCAAAATAAAAAGCAAATGGTATATAAAATTTCACATATTGAAAAGAGGCATATAATAGCGAGACGCCGTACACAAGATATTTTAAATAAAAGAAAAAGGTAAAAAAAACAAAAAACATAATTATTTTTTTATCTTTTAATGAAAAAAATTTAAAATTTGCTTTCATTAGTGCAACTGCAGACAAAATAACCAGTGTGATTTCAACAAATTGTCTTCCACCAACTGGAAACAATGAAAATAGAATTCCCTGATTGAAAGCTATAGCGATGAATAAAGAAAAATTAGTAAGTTTAAAATTACGAAAAAAGAGTAAATATATAATTATAACGATAAAATAGTACAGGTATAATTGATTTTGTGGTATTGCGTGAATGGCTGTTTTAAATTCAAACATACATCTAGCCTTTATGGTGTTGAATTGTTTTATAGTAATTATCAATAACTAATTTAATAACTGTTTTTCTATTTAATAAAATCGTAGTAACAATAAATATTGATAGATAAATTATCCTTAGCTTCAAACTGTCTGTAAATTGCATAGTTGTAATTGAAATAATTACAAACAATAAGGCATAGAATTCATTTTTATATATTATTGGTGTTTTATATGAGTGGTTTGTATATATAGTTAAAATTAAGAAATTTATTGCACCTGTTAGAAAAAATGTAATTCCTACCCCTGTTAAGCCTAAACTATCCTTTACAAACATTAAAAATAACCCACCTACACCAATGCTAACAATTTGACTCAAAGTTATAAGATAAGTTTTATCTTTAGTTAGAGGTCCGAACCCTCTTATTTGCGCTAAAACTTCTAGTACTCCATTTAATGCTAAAAAACCAATCATCTTATAGGAGCCATAGTATTCTTTAGTTCCTATAAGCTTAACAATTTCGGGAGTTGCCAAAATGAATATACTAAGAGCTGAGAATAAAAGTAACCCTAATGTTTTGGATATTTTATTGCATCTTTGAATAAAATCAGGTGAACTTAAGTTCTCAAACAGAAGAGGGCGCCAAGCCATTCTGATCGCTCCACTAAACATTAATAAGATAGATGTGATTCTTAAGGCAAATGAAAAAACTCCTACCTCTCCAATAGAAAAATAATTAGCTATAAGAGTCCTTGACCACGGTTGCCAAAAACCAACTAATAATAAACCAGGAACAATTGGAATGGCAAATTTCATTATTTTTTTAGCTTCTTTAATACTAAAAACTAATCCTATATATTTTTTACTAATGAATAAATTCAATATTAAAGCAGTTGCAGAACCAACAATGTGTCCGTATAAAACCCCAATTATCCCCACTTTGAAGTACAATACAAAGAGAATAGTAGCTAAAACCCGGCTCAAAAGACTGATTGTGGTAATGATAACATACAGCTTAGGTTTTTTATCATACCTGGGAATAACACCTAAATATGTATATGTAGCACTTAACACCATCCAGACTAACCCAACTTTCATTAAGTGATAATATTCTCCACTTTGAAAGTAATGTATCATAATAGCGTCTTTTAGTAAAAAGACTATAAGTAGAGTAATCATGGAAAAAAATAAAGTAAGATACAACCCTGTGGATATTAGTTTTTTCCTATTTACAATGTCAGGTTTGTCATAAAAAAATCTTCCAATAGCACTATAGAATTCTAAATTACATGCAAACATTAGAAATTGAATCAATGTTAATACTAACTCTACTATTCCATATTCATAAGTAGAAAAAACCCTTACATAAATGGGGATTAAAAAGAAACCAATGAATTTTCCAATTAATGGCAACATTCCATAAATTGAGATCTCTTTAAAAAACTGTTTTAAATTCATCTTTTATTATTTCCCAAGTTGCTAATAACTTTGGCATAATCATTTTTTATAGTATTCTCTAAGGTTTCATGTTCATATTTTTCTCTAATTTCGTTAGGTTTATATGAATGCCTATTCATCCATAATCTTTCTAAGCCATCAGAAAAATCCTCAGGCGTGTCATCAATCAACACACCGTTAGTTACATCAACTAAATCATTTCTTGTGCCACCATTGGTTACAATTACTGGCATACCAGCTATTAGATACTCTAATGTTTTAGTACTTTTAAAACCATATCTATTAGTGATAGGGACATAAGATATTCCCACATTACATTTATCGAAGAACTTCTGGACTTCTTCCGTTGATAAATATCCATGTAGATACACAATGTTTTTTAAATTGTTAGCTTCTATTAAATCGATTATTTTTTTAACTTCGGCAGAATTTCCTTTTCCTATAATATCATAAGTAATTTTAACACTAAGATTTCTTTTAACAAAAAGTGCAAGACCTTCAACAGTCTTCCACACTTCTCTCGTATTGAGTGTTCCAATATACAATAGCTTCAGAAATTCAAAATTTTTTTCGGATAAACTATAATCATATACGCCTATATTAGAACTAACTATTTGTGAGGGTTTTAATCTGTATGCCTTAATATTCCTTTCTACATTTCCTACAATGTTTTTATAAAGTTTAAAATTTAACGAAATAATATAATCTAAAAAGAACCTCTTAAACTTATTTTTATCAACACTGGGGGTAAAGGTTTGAATTAAAAATTTACTTTGTCGGAAAAGTAAAGGATAAATAAATATAAAAAAATTATTAACAGAAGAAGTTACAGGAATATGAATAACGTCACTATTACCACCTTTAATTTCTTTAATATTTATCCAAACCATTTTAAATATAAAAATAAATCTTAAATATTTTGGTAGAGAATGCCAATTAATTTTATAATACTTATTATTAGTTTTTTTTTTAATATTTTCTTCTTGATAAAAACAAACTTCTTTTATAAAAAAGTATTTCTCCAGCTCTTCTATAATTTTTTTATAAAGACTAAAATCATTGTCTCTTTGCAATAAATTATGTGAAATTTCCAATATTTTAATCATATCAACCTTTATTCTTATTCTTTAAAAACCTTGCCGGACTTCCTGCCCATATTTCATTATCAGGAACGTCTTTGAGTACTACTGAACCTGTTCCAATAACAACTCCCTCGCCTATAGTTTGATGACCACTGAAGCTTGAGTTTGGAGCAATCCAAACATTATTTTTAATTACAGCAGAACCAGAGATCATGACTTTCCCGGTAATGATAACATTTTCACCAATTATCACATTATGAGATATTTGACACAAATTACTAATTTTTGTTCCTTTCCCAATAATAGTATCTACTAAAGAACCTCTATCGATGCAGGTATTAGCGCCGATTTCAACATTATCATGGATTATTAGCCTACCAACTTGAGGAAATTTTAGTAAATTGCCCTCAGTGTCTTTAACAAAGCCGAAACCTTCATAACCGAGAACTGCTCCTGGCTTGATAATCACATTTTTACCAATTATAACATTATCATTTATAATCACATTTGCGGATATTTGCGTATTCTCACCTATTGAGCATTTTCCAATTACACAACCCGGACCAATATATACATTATTAGCAATAGAGGCACCTGGATCAATATAGGCACATGAATGAATTGATGGTTTCTTTTTTTTAATAAAATTATCATTGGCAATAATAGCAAATAGCAGCTTTGGATCTTTAGTCAATAAAAATACCTTATCAGAGTGATGGTTTAATAATTCTCTATCAAATTCATCATGGATAATAAAAATAGTAGATTCTGATTGTTCTATTATATCTATCCCATTTTTATTAGTTTTATTTATCCAATCGATTGCACTCTTATCAGTGCCATTAAATTTTGCAATACCTGACAGATATAAATCAGCATTAAAACCAATAACCTTGGAAATATATTCTTTGTAAGTATCTAATATTTCAGATAGCTGCATTCTATCTCCTTTCATATAGCAACATAAATGCTTCTGCGTATTCAACACCAATTCGACTACCTCGCCACCTAGCAAGTGCTCGGATTGAGTCTAAACTTCTTGGATAGGGCGAACGCATAACTTCAGAAGCATAAATTGACATAAGCTCTAGTTTATTATCAATAAATGTTGTTATATCAACATAGCTATTAGGTTTAAAATTTTGTTTATAACCAAACTCTGTTTCTGAGGGAACCTCATAAATATAAATCTTTTCAATAAAGGGGTATCTAAATGATTTTGTGCAACTATAGGTAGCTTTGAAGGCTATTTCATGATCGCTATGAGCATCTCCGTAGTTATTTATATAAACAATGTTCGGTTTAAATTCATGAAACACATTTGAAATCTTCTTTATTAAATCGCTCAAACCAAATTTTTCTAATTTTGACGGTGCCAAATCTAATTTATAAATAAAATTGATGTTGCATTTATTTTTAACTGAATCAATTTCTGATTGCCTACTTTGACAGCGCTCTTCTGAAAAACCAAACTCAGGAAGGCAATTAGTTATATATAAAATCGCTACTATGTCCCCATTTTGTTTATGTTTAAGAATTGCCCCCCCACATCCCAATATTTCATCATCAGGATGAGGCGCTATTATTATTACTCTATTTTTCATTACTGTTAGATTCCACATTTCTATATTTTAATAATTTGTGATCATCTTTTTTATTATAAATAGTTTTCCACTGATTGATTACTTTGTTATAAATTACTTCATTATGGATCTTTTTTCCAATAAAGAATTTACTATCGATGTTCTTAGAAAAACTTTTTTTAAACTTATATACTGAATCATCCTTAGCCATCCCACCGCCAATTGAATATGTTTTAATTCCTCGATTTTTTAGATCTTTAATTAGCTCGAATCTGAGAAAACTATTAGGTGATATTGAATAGTATTCAGCAATCGTTCCACCTAAGAAACCATAAGAGTTAGATTTATTAATTAAATTTAATTCGGTTGAAATGACTTTATCATCTTTTTTAACAAAACTAAAGAGAATTCTTTGTGGTAAAAGCAGCCTCATTTGTGAAAAATATTCTTCAGAAAAATAATAGAAATCTCCTGCCTCATTTCTATCCATTGTAGAGTAATATATCTTGAGAAAATAATTTAATAAATCGTCACCTAATTCATCACCTCGATAACTTTCATACATTAATTCATTTCTAATACCTTTTCTCACAGCTTTACGAACTCCATTATCGAAGGATTCTCTCCAAATAATATCTACATCAAGAGATGTGTCAATTAGAACATTATCAAGCACATAAAGAGGTGTAAACCTTGATTCAAATATATGATTTTCTAAGATAGGATTAAACCTAGTGAACTCTGCAATGATGTTTTTGTTAAGAAAATAATTGTCAAATGCGTTATAAAATTCTTTTATAAATTGTTCATCATAACTGCTCGAAACAACCCCATTATAACCATAAGCACCTTGAATATCATAATAATCCTGATCCAAATCATAACCCAATTCATTTACTGAATTTATTAAAAAAGGATAGAGAGCAATCTCTCCTTCTTTTTCAAACACAAAACATTGACCTTTTCCATCTCCATTCTTTTCATATAATTCATAATATTCAGGTGTGTAATAAACATCTTGTTGGTCAATTGGAAGTAACTCCAAATATTTATTCCATTCTTCTTTATCAGCTAAACTTAAAACCTTATAACTCATTATATTTTTCCCAAATTTTTATAAAATCTTCTTTTAATACTGCATATAAATATTGGTTAACCATATTTCCATTTTTAAAGCGAGATTGTCTTAGTTCACCCTCTTTTTTATATCCACATTTTTCACACATTCTTATTGAGGCAATGTTATCGGTTATAATCTTTGCCCAAACTCTGTTTAGACCTCTGTCGATAAAAGCATGATGCAAAATTAACATTCTTGCTTCTGTTGCATATCCTTTACCCCAATACTCTTTATCTCCAATTAGACTTGGGCAATGCCCTGTTCTATTATGCATGTCAATATCATTTAGAAAAGTCATGCCTATTAGTTTATCATTTTCTTTGAGGCAGATCCCCAAAGAAACTTTACTAAAATCATTTATTGCTGTTTCTAACCATTTTCTTTCATTTTCAGAAGAAACAAACACTCTTTTATCATTAAATCCATATTGAATTTCTAAATCCTTTCGCCATTCAAAAGTTATTTTATAATCTTCAATTTCTAAGGCTCTGAGATATACTCTAAATTTATTAAACATTTAAACTCCTATTGAGGTTGAGGTTGAGACTAAGGTAAAGGGTGAGGTTGAGGTTGAGGATGAGGTAATGTTAACCTTAGCCTGTGCCTTGTCCTTAATCTCAACCTTTATCTTAATCTATGCCTTATCTTTATCCTCTAATTGTTTTCATCAGTTTATTTAATTCAAATATTAATTGATTATATTCATGTAAAAGCTTTTCAATAATAGTTTCACCAAAATATCCAACATTTTTTCCGTAAACTAAGTGACTTTGAGTTTCAAAAGCTGAACCTCGTGCTATAATATAAAACTGACATTTATCTTTATTTGTGTATCTGCCATACCCCTCAGCAATATTAGCTGATATACTATTTGCAGATCTTCTAATTTGAGAAACAAGTCCATAATCTTCAGATTTAGGTAAACCTATAGTAATGTTAAACACATCAACAGACAAATTCATAGCTTTTTGCCAAACCGGCATCTCTCTAAAACTTTTATACATTACCTCATCCTTAACCTTTATCTAAACCTTTCTTTCAAACTTAACCTCTATCTTAACCTTTACCTTATTTTTTTCCTCAAACAACACTACTCGGAATATTAACAACCCTATCTTCAAGCCACTCTGAATTCTCTAAACCATCAGTATAACAATCTTTAAACATCTCTAATTTATTCATTAATGTCCAGATAGGTCTTGTCATTACTCCATTTGCATTTGTTTCTTGTAAAAACAAGTCTCTTTCGGTTCTATCTTTTAAAATCAGAGCATTTAACCAATAGTTGGAGTGAGAGTTTTGAGGTTCGGTGAAGAAGGATAAGATTGAGGTTGAGGATAAAGAAGAGAAAAATTCAGCGTACTTCTTGGCTGTTTCTCTTTTATTCTCTATATAAGTGTCTAATTGTTCTAATTGAGCTACTGCAAGAGCAGCATTAATGTTAGGCATCCGATAGTTATAACCAATCACATCATGCTTATATTCCCACTTATGGGGGATTTTAGCAGTAGTTGTTATATACTTAGCTTTAGCTGCTAATTCTTCATCATCGGTAATAAGCATTCCACCACCGCCGGAAGTAATAGTTTTATTGCCATTAAAGCTAATAATCCCTACTTTACCAAATGTTCCGGTGTGTTTTCCTTTGTAATAACTACCAATTGATTCAGCTGAATCCTCAACCACAGGAACTCCAAATTCATTACAGATAGCTACTATTTCATCTATTTTACAAGGGTGTCCAAAAGTGTGCATAGGGACGCAAGCTGATATGACCTTATTAGTAATTTTATTTACTCTCTCATGGGACTCTCTCTTGTATCTCGTATGAAACTCGAAGAATGATCGGAGTGCTAAAGGAGACAGCCCTAAGGTCTCCCTATCTACATCCAAAAAAATAGGTTTGGCTCCGCAATAAGAAATTGCGTTAGCGGTAGCTATAAAGGTTAGTGGCTGTGTAATTACTTCAGTATCTGGCTTTACTCCAACTAATTTTAAACCAACATGTAAAGCAGCTGTGCCATTTACTACTGCAACTGCTTTTTTAGAACCTGTATATTTGGCAATATCAACCTCAATCTGAGCTAGAAACCTGCCGGCTGGTGAAACGAAGGTGCTATCGATACACTCTTCTAAATATTTCTTTTCGTTGCCTCTGAAACGCGGAGCGTGGAGGGGGATGAAATCGGTGGTTCCGTAAAGATCACGGATGAAATCTATTACTTCTTGATATTTTAACATAACTTTCCTTTTATTGTCCACGAATGAACACGAATTTACACGAATATTTTATAAGATTATTCTTCTATATTCTAATTTAGGTTTTCCGAAATTAACTAACAACGCCAATCTTAGTCCAGTAGCTTTTAAATAATTAATAACTTGAGCATAATAGGCATCATTGAATTCTTTAGTAGCCTTAAGTTCAAGAATAATATTATCAAAGCAGACAAAATCGGCAACATATCTCTTATTAAGAATTATTGATTTGTATTTTATCTTCAATTCTTTTTCTCTTTCAAAGGGAATGTTTTTCCATTCAAACTCATGTTCCAATGCCTCTTGATAAATAGGTTCTAAAAAACCAGAGCCTAAATTATTATGGACTTCCATGCAAGTACCAACAATCTTATAGACTTCATTTTGATATATCAATTTATGTGTATTCATTCGTGTTTATTTGTGTTCATTAGTGGATAAATTTTTGTGTTTATAGTCTTTATAAATTATAAATCCCCGGCTTATACTGCCTCAAATTCTCTTTATCCTTAAACCACTCAATAGTCTCTTTGATTCCATCTGCAAGTGAATATTGCTGTTTCCAATCTGTGAGTCGTTTTATCTTTTCATTTGATCCAAAAAGTCTATTAACCTCACTTTTTTCAGGTCTAAGTCTTTGTTGATCACAAACTATTTTGGCATTGGGATTAATTTGATTTACCATCTCTTGTGCCAATTCCCCAATACTGATTTCAGATTGAGTAGCAATATTTATCTCTTCTCCGATTGTTTTATCGGATTTAGCAATCTCGATATAACCCTGTGCTGTATCTTTGGCATAGACAAAATCTCTGGTTGGTGTTAAATCGCCTAACTTAATCTCTTCAAAACCACTAAGAAGCTGGGTAATAATTGTAGGAATTACAGCTCTTGCTGATTGTCTTGGACCATAAGTATTAAAGGGTCTCACGATAGTTACAGGTAGATCAAAAGATTTATAAAAAGATTCTGCCATTCTATCGGCAGCTATTTTAGTAGCTGAATAGGGGGATTGTCCTTGATAGGGATGTAATTCTGTAATTGGCACAAATTGAGCAGTACCATAAACTTCTGAAGTGGATGTTACTAGCACTCTTTTAGTGCCTAATAACCTTGCAGCTTGTAAAATATTAAGCGTACCTTTTATATTAGTATCAACATAGCTATCAGGGGAATGATAACTAAAAGGAATTGCTATTAGTGCTGCTAAATGGAATACTATATCTATCCCTTCCATAGCGATTCTGACACCGTTAGGGTCTCTTATATCACCGGAAAATATTTCAATTTTATCTAACAATTCTTGCGGAAATGAATCTAACCAGCCCCAACGATTAAATGAGTTATAATAGACAAATGCTCTTACTTTATATCCAGCTTCGACTAATGCTTCTACTAAATGAGAGCCGATAAAGCCATCAGCTCCGGTTACTAATACTTTTTTCATCTATTCCTCTTCGCAAAAATGTGTTTTGTATACTTCTTGAGCTTTTTCATAATCAGCTATTTGTCCGATATCGAGCCAATATTCACTTATTTCATATTTCGCTATTGGTTCTTGCTTGGATATCATTGTCTCAATTAATGTATCCATACCATAATAAGTATTGTGAGGCAACCAATTGAAGATTTCCGGTTTGAATATATAAATACCGGCTAAAATCTTTGTTCTTATATTCGGCTTTTCTTCTATACCTGTAACAAAATCTCCTTCATAAAAAATATTACCAAATTGAAATGGAGTTACCATCTCTTTTATCCCTATAGTCAATACTGTATTTTTACTCAAAGCAAAATCATACAAATTTCTATAATTTAACTGAGTTAAAATATCTCCATTCATCATTAAAAATGGTTCTGTAAGTACATCTTTCAATAATGTAAGAGGTCCTGCTGTTCCTAATCTTTTTGTTTCTTTACTTATTGTTAATTTTACGCCAAATTTTGATCCATCACCAAAAAAATTCTCTATATACTCTGATTTATAATTGGTAGCAAGATATATTTCATTGAAACCATGCTTTTTTAAAGCTTCAATTTGTATCTCAAGTACCGATTTTTCACCAATCGGTAATAATGGTTTTGGTATTACTTCTGTAAATGGTTTTAGCCTTGTGCCAAGGCCGCCTGCTAATATTACTGCTTTCAAAGTGTCTCCTTGCTATTATGTTTTATCATAATAGCTTTAATTAACTTTAGTTTTTATATTAATCACTTTGCCTAGGAAAGTCTAACCTAAGCACCGCCCTCTCAAGTGAGTGCAAATCATCATAATAGATTTTATGGATTTTAAAACCTAATAATTTATGAACATTAATAAGTTTACTGTTATATAAACTTACTACACATTCGATTCCTGTCGATTCATTATTCTTACAAAAAGAAATTATTTTTTTTTCTAACTGAATGGCCAATAAGGACTTTCTATAATCTTCTAATACTCCAAAAAAAGTCCAAAAAGAGTACTCTGGTTCTTTATTTAAATAAAATGCAACCATTCCAACAATTTCATTATCATTCTCTGAAGTTATGATGACAGCATTTTTAGATATTTTTTTTGAATATGCTACCAAATCAAGCATATCTGAAAGACGAGGATTTAAATCTTTATCCATTTTTCTTAGAAAATCATATATTTTCGAAATGTTTGCATTATTAATGTATGTTTTAAAAATATTCTCTGTCATTAATAACTCCACTTATATTGTTCCATTATCTACAAAAATATTTTGTCCTGTTATTGACTGAGACTTCTCTGATAATAAAAATTCAACAGTGTTTGCAACTGATTTTGTATTAGTAGCTTCTTTTAATGATGTTCTCAGGTATATTCTATTTTTTTGATTGTCTGTTAAAGTTGAACTCATGGATGTTTCCATAAAGCCTGCCACTACACAATTTGATCTTATTTTTTTACTTCCCCATTCTCGTGCTGTATTTTTAGAAAAAGCTTCTAATGCACCTTTGGATGAAGCGTACATAGCTAAACCTTTGTACCCAGTATGAACACTGATAGATGATAAATGAACTATAGATCCTTTTGTTCCATGCAATAACATATTTCTAATAGCATATTTAGTGAGATTAATTGGCGTAAATACATTAATTTTAAACATTGTTTCAAGTTTTTGAAGATTAATGTTAGTTATAATATCATCATATGCTAGAGCTGCATTATTTATAAAACCGTGCAATGGAATCTCGAAACTAATAAAATCATCATTAAATATTTTACTTTTAGCATGTTCAGTATCAACCAAGTCAACTGATTTAAAGTATAGCTTATCTTTCCATACACACTCTAACTCATTAATAGCTTCTGACTTATTTCTGGCTACTCCATAAACACAATAATTATTTTCTAACAATATTTTTGTAATTTCTAAGCCCAAACCCTTCGATATACCGGTTACTAAAATATTTTTCATCTTTGTAATTTTCCTGTTTTTGTTGTAGTTAATGTTTTTACAAAATTTATAATTCGAGGTATTTTAAAATTCTGTACTTTATCTTTTAGAAAATTTCTAATATCTACTTCTTTTATAGTCTTATTAACGACAATATCTGCACATAAGATATAACCAAGTACAGAATTTTTTTGACCGTAAACTTTAACATCTTTTACTTCCTTAAGTAGCCGTATCTCCTCTTCAATTTCGTGAGGGTTTATTTTATAGCCACCTACACTAATCATTTCATTTTTCCTATGTACGAACCTGAAACTCAAAGGACTATTAGATATTATTTCTACAATATCTCCAGTATAATACCATTCATCATTAAAATTATCAACTTTGCCTAATAAGTCAGACTTAATAACCAATTCTTTATCACAGATTTTAACACGATTTTCATATTGCTCTGGAATTGAAAAATTATCACCCTTTGAAGTAAAAATTGTTCCTGCTTCAGTACTTGCATAAATATTCCTAAATGATGCATTAGGAAAGCATTTATTTAGTTCTTGATTTAATTTGAGGTCTAATTTTTCTCCACCAAAAGTTATTTTAGAAACTGAATTGCATAAAAAATCAAATGGTCCTAATAATCTGTAGAAAGTTGAGGTTGCAGATATATTTGTTATGCTATTTTCATTAATTTCATTAATAATTTCTTTTCTATCTTTTTTAAAAATGTCTATAATACTATTTTTATTCAATAATGCTTGTAAAAAAACTTGTATTCCTGCTATATGTGTTGGATTAAAAGCAAATCCCCACACATTTTTATCGTATTTATCTGAAACCTTAACATTTCTAGCTAAAGAATTAAGAGTGTGAGATACCTTTTTAGGTAAACCTGTAGTTCCTGATGTATATAATGTTAAACTCCATTTCGACGCTTCAGAAATTTTACCTTTAAGCTTAGCTGTGTTTTCAACTTTGTCAGCTGACACTAATCTTTTTTCACTAAGTAGTTTATTATTTATTCCTAGCCCAAACAATTCCTTTTCGGATAAATCGCCATTTACTAAAATAACAGGATTATCATTTAACAATGAAGCTAATATTTTTACAAAAACATTATAAGTTGATGAATCCTTGATAACAGAATCGACATATATTATGTTATTTAAATCTACAATTAAATCATTATAGCTTTTTTCAAAATTACTGTTTTTATAAAAAATCATAGATTTAGTTTATTTTGTATTTCTTTAATAGTTGTTACTATTCCATCCGAAAATACATCTATTCCAAATTCTTTTTCAATCCGAACTGTTAGCTCAGCAAGGTCTAAAGAATCGAAACCTAAATCAGAAATCAGAGATTGACTATCCAATAGCTGTTCAACAATTGGTTTGTTGGTATTTACTCTTACTATATTTATTATTTCAATTAATCTTTTCATACTTATCTCCTAATTCCACTATTTATTACAGGATTATTATATTCGTTTTCTATGATAAAATAATATCCATTTTCGTAATTAAGTATAATGTTATCTTTAATTTTTTTTTCTTTCCCCCAATAATTCATAGCACATTTATAATTTTTGTTAATTCCCCAGTTGAGAATCGAAAAAAAAATATCATTCACCCCAATGATTGACACTTGCCAGTTTGTTGATAAAATGTTGTTATCTTTAATTAGTGGTTCACTAAACTCGTAATAATCTTGTACATAACGCCTACATATTTCAATATTTGTTTTATCATCTAAAAAATCATTGAATTCAATAAGTGGATCAGCCCCACTCATAGATATTCCAAATTCATTCTTGTTAAAATTATTATAATGAATAGTCATTGGATTATAAAAGGCTAACCTAATTCCTATGTGGTTATTCAAGATATAATTATTAGAAATATCACTATTAGCTTCCATAATTCTGATTCCTTCATAATTATTAAAGATAACATTATTAATACAAGTGTTATTGACAATAAGATCAACACCAATACTGCTGTTTTTTATAATATTACAATTTGATAAATATAATGAATCAGCATGTGTCGCTGCAATACCAGTAGTGCTATTTATTATTGAACTATTCTTTACACTTATTTTGGCACTCACTGAATTAAAAGATATTGCTGTTGTTGCATTTTTGATTAAAACTTTAAAAACGTTATATGAAGGATAGTTTACGCATTCAATCCCTCTAAAAATATTTTTATTCCCGAGTTGAGTATATATAGAATTGAATTTAACATATTCTTCATTTCCGATTTCAATTAAATGAAAATCATCCATTAAGAAAATCTTTTTATTATTCGCAACATCAACATTAGCTCCTGTTTCAAATGTTACATTACTATTAGCAGGGATTATAAGATCATCTGTGATATGGTATACTCTACCATTTTCAAAAGTAAAATCATTAATAGAACCGGCTAATGTAATTACTTCATTCAGAACAATATCTTCCATAGAGAGGTCTTTACTAGCTTCTAATTCATGTGTAATGCAATAACCATAATTTTCTTTATAATAGGCAATATTATAATCACCTTTTTTAATGTTAAAAGTGTATTCTCCTGAAGAATTACAGATAACACTCTTTATTGGTTCAGCATCTCTAATATCAAAAAACACTTCCTGAGTAATTTCAGCTCCAATGAAGGGGTAATCACTTTTTACTTTTAATAAGTCTGGGTCTATTTCCACAGTGTTGTAAATCATTACTAATACTTCGTTGAGTCCGGCTGAGACTATGTTTCCTTCGTTATCAAGGAGAGTAACTTGCCCGGAGAGGGTGAAGCTCTTTGAGGAGGATGTTGAGTCTGAGCAGGAGAGCAGAAGTAATAAGATGATAAGTAGAGGTAGAAAGTATTTCATTGAAGTTCCTTTTTTTTATTAGCCACTGAATACACAGAAAACACTGAAAATTAAAAGACTTTTCTTTTAAACATTAATCCATTGTTTAATTTTAAGTTTAAACAACAGCTTAAGATAATTTTGATAATCGCCAAAACACCGAAAATACAGATTATCAATAAACTAGTCTTTTAAATTCTAAACCATTTGGCTTTCCAAAGTTTATTAAGTACCCGACTTTAATTCCAGTAGCTTTTAAATAATTAATTAGTTGAGCTTCATGTGTTAGACATAAAGCAGAAACATGTTTTAGTTCTAAGATAATTTTATTATCTACAACTAAATCAGCAAAATAATCACCAACGACTATATTCAGATAATGTACTTTTATTGGAACCTGGCATTTAACATGGATATTTTGTCTTTGAAACTCAATCATCAATGATTTCTCATAAATCTTTTCTAAAAAACCTGAACCAAGTGCATGATAAACATTTAAAGCACAGCCTATAACTTTCTGAGACAACTCTTTTTCGTAAATCATATCTTTTCAGTGTATTCTGTGGCTAAACCATTTCTAATAATATTGAATGATTCGTTTTTGTATATAACTTCTTTGTATTTCATTAGTGTTTATTTGTGTTCATTAGTGGATGTTTTCTTTTCAGTGTATTCCGTGTGTTCAGTGGCTAAACCATTTATAATAATATTGAATGATTCGTTTTTGTATATAACTTCTTTGTATTTCATTAGTGTTAATTTGTGTTCATTAGTGGATGTTTTCTTTTCAGTGTATTCCGTGTGTTCAGTGGCTAAACCATTTATAATAATATTGAATGATTCGTTTTTGTATATAACTTCTTTGTATTTCATTAGTGTTAATTTGTGTTCATTAGTGGATGTTTTCTTTTCAGTGTATTCTGTGTGTTCAGTGGCTAAACCATTTATAATAATATTGAATGATTCGTTTTTGTATATAACTTCTTTGTATTTCATTAGTGTTAATTTGTGTTCATTAGTGGATGTTTTCTTTTCAGTGTATTCTGTGTGTTCAGTGGCTACAGCATTTCCCGCTTCATTCTAGCGATGTGTCCTTTCCCTACCCCAACAACATCTCTCCCACTCTTAAGTATAGCCAAAATCTTCGCATCATCAAGAATATTATTAGCATCAACAATAAGGGTTTCAGGTTTAGTTGAGTTAATAATCTGTTCTGCAGTAAGGTTAAGATAGCAGTGATGTTTTACACCAAGCACAACACAATCATAAGCTGTAAGATCTTCGATAGAATCTAAGAACCTAGCTTTAGGTAGTTCATGCCACACATCAACATAGGGATCATGAACATCTACCTCTAAGCCATCTTTTGTGAGCTTAGTGTAGAGTTTTTCAGCCGGAGCATAGCGAGTATCACCTACATCTTCACGGTAGGAAACACCAAGCAGAACTGTTTTAAATTCTTCTTCAAAGAACTTGGCTTTAATTAAATCATAAGTATGCCAAGGCATGGTGTCATTTATATTTATAGCTTTAATAGTCATGGGTAAATCTAAGTTTTCATCATAGAAATGAATACCTGACCAATAGGCTAACATTGTGTCTTTTGTTAAGCAATAGCCACCTACACCGAGTCCGGGGTAGAGCATATTATTATGAGTTTTTCTCATTTTAATACCATCAATAACTTCAAAGATGTTAACTTCCATCTTCTCAGCAAGAAGAGTCCATTCATTTACCAACGCTATATTAACAGCACGGTAAGAATTTTCCATTACTTTTGCTAATTCAGAAGTTTCGGTTGATCTCTCTTCTCTGAGAGGGAACTTATCCACTTCAATAACATTTTCCAGGAATTCACGAGCCATAGCAGCGCTTTTGTTATCAAAACCCGAGAATGTTCGGGGATAGCTGCGAATTGAGGCAAGGTAGCCTTTACCGGGCATTACTCTTTCATAAGAGTGAGCAATACGAGGGGGATGCGCAACTATATCAATTCCTCTTTCTAAAAACTCCATATCTAAAGCAGGTTTTACTACTCTTCTGCTAAAGCCGGGAGCTACAGTTGTTTCAACCAAAACTAAGCATTCCGGTTTGATATGTTTGCCAAGAGTGTGAATTGCTTGAATAAACGCATCTTTCTCTAAATAACAATCTTTGGCATTTCCAAGCGTGTTTTTCTTAATATCAAGTTGGATATCTACCACTACGACATCAGCTTTTTTATACCAATTTTCATCTGTAGAAGCAAGTAAGTTTTTATACTCTAAAACTGCTCTTTTTAATTGGACGGGAAAGGTGTCGTCTTCATTTCTGAAGGGTAATTCGCCTAAATTTATTTGATCTATCCGAGCTTGATTCATGGGAAGATCTATACCAATTACATTGTATAATGGTTTTCCTGATTTATTTACAGCGTTTGCGACGACGGTTGCCATGGCGAGTCCGACAAATCCTAATCCTTGAATAACGACGGTTTGCATGTTACCCCTTTGGTAAGTTAAAATTTAAAAATGAAAAGTGAAAAGTTGCGGTATTGCTTCGCAATGATGATTTAAAATAAATAAATTAAAATATAAAAGTGAAAAACGGTTTTGAAATACAAGAGTGAAAAAATAAAAGTTAAGAGTGAAAAACGGTCTTGAAATACAAGAGTGAAAAATTAAAAATGAACAGTTACGGATAATCAAAAATCATTTAGATTTCAGTTTTATTTTGCTCGTATTTATTGAACTAACCAACATTGATATTAGTTGGTTTATCTGATCTAAATACTCAACTGCTTTAACTTGTTCAATATAACCAGAATCTCTTAATAACTTAATCCAATACCTTGTTTCATTAGCCTCTTTTAGACTAATACTTAATTTATTTATAAAATCTGATAAACTTTGAGCAAATTCAGCTTCACAAAGCAAAGCTCCTATTGCCGTTCCAGATCTTAACACCTGATTACTTAAAATCTTTTCTCTTTTATCTTCTTGTAAATATTTACATAATTTCACAATTTCTAATGAGAATTGATAGCTTTTATCTTGCAAAATATTCTTATTGTTTGATACCAAACCCAATAACCTCTATCATTTATTATTAATTCATAGTGTGTGTTTCGAAGCCATATTCAACTTTTCATCTTTCATTTTTAACTTTTCATTCTTAAAAATCTTATTTTTAAGCAGGCTTCGCCCTATGACTTACAGATTGCTTTAATCTGAAGCACTGTTCAACACACTATTAAGTTTTTAAAATTACTTTTATACCTTTATCAGTCAAGATAAATAATATTCTTTTTTTATTTC
>Ga0265294_10001609_pt1 | contig 30411 bp, 28 predicted proteins | sample MunlanPumphouse3_FD_192504 | JGI IMG/M metagenome (GOLD analysis project Ga0265294, IMG submission 192504) | Groundwater microbial communities from a municipal landfill in Southern Ontario, Canada - Pumphouse #3 | ecosystem: Environmental > Aquatic > Deep subsurface > Groundwater | place...
AGCCAAAGCCCGTCCAAACGCCATTTCAGGAGGAGAATGCCAACGTGTTGCCATTGCCCGTGCCATGGTAAAAAATCCAGAATTGGTCATAGCCGACGAACCGACAGCCAATCTCGATAAAGCGAACTCGTTTCACATTTTGGACACGATGAAAAAACTCAACAAAGAACTGAGTACTACCTTTATCTTTGCCACTCACGACGAGAAAGTCATGAAGTTCCTCGACCGTATTATTTATCTCGAAGATGGAAAAGTGATAAACGACGAAACCATTAAAACTGAATCGTTATGATAGCCTTTAAATTAGCATTCAGAAATTTATTTAATGCCGGACTAAAAACTTGGCTGAATGTTTTTGTATTGTCTTTAGCGTTTATCTCACTCGTGTTTTTCAACGGGATGATAGATGGGTGGGACCGTCAAGCTGAAGTTGATACAAAAGACTGGTCTATTGCCGAAGGTCAATTTTGGACTCCCGGCTACGATAGCTACGACCCTTTTACCATAAAAGAATCACGCCAGGTTTTGAGCCATGAGGTGCAGCAGTTGATAAAAAACAAACAAGTTACACCTGTTTTATTGACAGAAGCAACGGCTTTTCCCGAAGGACGTATGCAAACCGTGCTTTTACGTGGTATGGATGTTAATCAAGACATCCTAAAACTACCGCTTGAAAAATTAAAAGGCAAAAAAAATGCGGTTCTCATCGGTTCCGGTATGGCTAAAACATTGAAATTGAAAAAAGACGACGAATTAATGGTTCGCTGGAGAGATAAAAACGGTACGTTCGACGCCATTACCTTTACGATTGTCTATATTTTCGATTGCGATGTACCTTCCATCGATTACGGGAGCCTGTATATGGATATTGAAGCTTTAAGAAAACTCACCGGAATGGACAACGAAGCTTCTATCCTTATAAGCAACGATAAAAATCTTACGGCCATTGACTCGTGGGTGTATAAAGATAATGATTTTCTATTGGCGGATATTAAAGAAATCATAAGTGCGAAAAAAACAGGTGGATATGTCATGACCTTTTTTTTATTGTTAATCGGATTACTTGCCATTTTCGACACACAAGTTTTTTCGGTCTTCAGAAGGCAAAAAGAAATCGGCACTTACATTGCACTTGGCATGACTCGCCAAAGAGTTGTTAGTATTTTCACTATCGAAGGAGCCACCAACAGTATTTTAGCCGCCTTATTAGGCACAGTATACGGCACTCCCTTGTTTATTTTCTTTACCCGTCACGGGATATCATTGAGCGATACGGCCGACATGGGATCCATGGGAATAACGGCCTCGGATATAATATATCCATATTATAGCGTGGGACTTATCGGTTCGGCAGTCTTGTTAATCATTATTTCCTCAACAATAGTCAGTTATCTGCCGTCAAAAAAAATTGCCAACATAAACCCGACCGATGCTATTCGCGGAAAAGTTAGTTAATGATTATTTTTATTAAAAAAAATTGAAAGTATGTTTAAATTCATATATAATGGAATAATAAGAGATATAAACCGAAGTTTGTTACCGATAATAGTGGTAACACTTGGCGTCTTTTTTACAATTTTTTTAAGTGGTTGGATTCAGGGCGTTTTATTCGATATGATAGAAATCAATGCCAATTTCACAAACGGGCATGTAAAAGTAATGACACAAGCATATGCGGAAAACGAATCTCAAATACCCAATGACTTAGCCATTATTGGAGTAGAAGAACTCATGGATAGCATCGAAAAAGATTATCCCGAAATGGAATGGGTAAGCCGTATTCAATTTGGCGGCTTGCTTGATGTCCCGGACAAGAATGGCGAGACAAGAGCGCAAGGAGCAGCGGTTGCCAAAGCCATTGATTTTAGCAATGAAAAAGAAATTGAACGGCTAAATATCCGAAAAGCTTTGGTAAAAGACAATAACAGCCGCCTTCCGAAGAAAAGCGGTGAAATTTTAATCAGCGATGATTTTGCCAAGCGTTTCCATGTCAACATTAGGGATGAAGTAAGTATTATCGGTTCCACCATGTATGGAAGCATGATGTTTTCAAATTATATCGTTTGCGGTACGCTCAGATTTGGGAACCAATTACTCGACAAAGGTGCCGCTATTGTCGATATTGCCGATGCACGCCGATATCTTGAAATGGAAGACGCAAGCAGCGAAATCTTCGGTTATTTCAAAGAGGGAGAATATAATAACGAAAATGCACTTAAAATTAAAAACACTTTTACACATAAATATACCAAAGACGACGACGAGTACTCCCCTACCATGAAAACACTTACCGATGACCAAAATCTGGGAGTCTATCTTTCCATGACGGAAAACATGTCCGCTATTATGGTGAGTGTCCTTATCTTTATACTTTCCATTGTGCTGTGGAATACAGGATTAATAGGGACAATGCGTCGTTACTCCGAATTTGGAGTTCGTTTAGCACTGGGAGAGCAGAAAAAAGACATCTATAAAACCCTGATTTATGAAGCGATTATCATCGGACTTATCGGTTCCATTACCGGAACGGTATTGGGATTGATAGGCGTTTATGTTCTTCAAGAAAACGGATTGGATATCAGCGGTATGATGAAAAATATAACGATGATGATGCCAACCGTGTTCAAGGCAAAACTAACACCGAATCTTTTTTATATTGGTTTTATCCCCGGTTTATTAGCCATGATATTGGGTAATGCACTTGCCGGAAGAGCCATTTTTAAACGGAATACCGCAAAATTGTTTAAAGAATTAGAAGTCTGATTAAGAATGAACAACTAAAAAATATAATCATAATGAAAAACGTAATGCTTACAAGCATGGCTCTGTTGTTTTTTGTAGCAAGCTATGCACAAACAGGAGAGGAAATTATAAAAAGAGTGGATAAAAATATCTCCGCCGAAAATACGGTGTCGGAAATAACCATGGTGATTCATGGCAAACGGAACCAACGAACACTGAAAGCAAAAAGCCATACGGTTGGAAACGAAAAGTCTTTTACAGAGTATCTCTATCCTGCCGGCAGTAAGGGAACAAAAATGTTAAAATTAGGAAATAGTCTTTGGATTTATTCTCCTTCTACCGATCGTACCATACAAATATCCGGGCATATGTTACGTCAATCGGTAATGGGATCCGATCTTTCGTACGAAGATATGATGGAAGATAGGAAATTATTGGATGTATACAATGTAAAACTCCAAGGCAAAGATACTATGAATGGAAGAAATTGTTATGTGTTGGAACTTACAGCAAAAATCACCGATGTGGCCTATTATTCCCGCAGAATTTGGATTGATACGGAACGTTATGTTTCTATGAAACAGGAACTTTACGCAAAAAGCGGGCAATTGTTAAAAGTGTTTACTTTTTCAGATTTCAAGAAAATTGATAGCAGGTGGTATCCCATGAAAATCAATTTTAAGGATGCTCTAAAACAGGGAGATGGAACCGATTATATCATCAATAGCATCAAATTTAACCAACAAATCCCGGATTATATATTTAGCAAAGCAGCTTTGAAGCAATGAATTTTTAATTTTTTAGTTGCCGTAACTCCCTTTGGTATCTTTTTATTTTTTTGCAGAAAAATGTTCTAACTATCGTGACTTTAGAGGGATTTAGTTTAATAGTTTCTACATTTATCATCCATGAAATGGAACAGAACAAACATGGACAAGTAATATAAATATAGAAAATAATAACGTCTTTAAACTTCATTTTCATTCCCTCCACTTTCCACAATATTTACTATTTTTGCAGTTCTTTTTAAGATCATGGGATGACACAGCAAAAACCATACACATCGGTACTTTTCACTACGGCATATTTGCCACCCCTTGCCTATTTTGCCGCCTTTTTGCAGGCTGAACAGACCTACCTGGAATCGGCGGAACACTACCTGAAACAATCCTATCGCAACCGCTGTTTGATAGCGAGCGCCGAGGGTCCTAAAGCCTTGATTATACCCATACGTAAATACACCTCCGAAGGTGCTTTGATACGGGATATTCGCATAGATTATACTCAAAACTGGCAAGCCATACATTGGAAAAGCTTGGAAACATCCTATAATACCAGCCCCTTTTTCCTGTATTATCGGGATTACCTGGAAAGTTTTTATCGCAAAAGTTTTACTTTTTTATGGGATTTCAACCTTGACTTATGGAATGTTTTGTGTAGTCTGTTGAAGATAAGTAAAACTCTGACTTTCACCCAACGTTATCAAAAAGAATATCCTTCGGATTGTCTGGATTTGCGCAACAGCCTACATCCCAAAAAGCCGACGAGCCATGTATTGACCAAGGATTTTCCTCCCTATACCCAAGTGTTTAGCGACAGATGTGGTTTTATTTCCAACCTCAGCATCATCGATCTCATGTGTAACAAAGGAAATCATTCATTAGATTATTTACAAGGACTTGCGAATTTCATCCTATGAAAACACATGATTGCATACCGGTATTTGTTCCTAGTTGGGAATTTAGTCACACAATGACCTGAGATATGCTGATTATACACGATGCACCTATGGCCGAATATTATCCAAACCTAAAAAAAATCCGGTCAGTGCATCGGGTTTATCAGCACAAACGGCAACAAAACGTTGATACACTTAGGATATCATTCTTTGAATGAGATTTATTATTTTTTCTTCGATGTTTTCTTTTGCACGGAGAATCCGAACTTACCGATTTTTTCTCCCAAGCTATAATAATTCCCATGACTATAAGACACCAAATCAGCCTTATCAAGTCTGAGCGCTTGTGTTTTTGGATCAAGTAATTTTTCATCGGCGTGTACAGCCACGACCTCGGCTATAAACATATCATGACTTCCCAAAGAAATAATCTCTTTGACAATACATTCTATATTCAAAGGTGATTCAGCGATGAGGGGAGCCTTCACTTTTTCGGCTGCCATGGCTGTGATGTTCATGAGTTGAAATTTATTGTATTTACGTCCGGAACGTACGCCACACCAATCGGTAATGGCACAAAGCTCTTGGGTACATAGATTAATGACAAATTCTTTGTATTTCTTAACAAGGTCGTAGGAGTGTCGTTCGCGACGGATAGAAACGTAGCACATCGGAGGCTCAGAGCAAATGGTGCCGCACCAGGCTACGGTGATGATGTTATAATCGTCGGGGATAGAGCCGCAACTAACCATGACTACCGGTAATGGATTGAGCATATTGCCGGGAGGTAAACTTATTTTAGCGGAGGGTTTCATATTTCTGGTCTTTTTGAATTAATTGATAAAATATATGCCACATCAGGATGCCGGCGCTGACTGCAATATTGAGCGAATGCTTGGTTCCGAATTGCGGTATTTCAATGCTTGCCCGGCAACGATCAATCACTTCCTGTTTCACACCCATGACTTCGTGACCAAAGACAAGGGCGATTTTTGTATGAGGATGTAGGTGAAACGACGATAACGGGAGGCTATTTTTGGTTTGTTCGACCGCATAGACTTCATATTGATTTTCGATTAAATGTTCAACAGCTTGTAAGGTTTTCGTATAATAGGACCATTGTACCGATTCGGTAGCACCGAGGGCTGTTTTTTCAATTTCTTTATGCGGAGGTTGGGCTGTGATTCCACACAAACAGATATGCTCTATGCGAAACGCATCGGCCGTACGGAATACCGAACCCACATTGTTCATGCTTCGTACATCGTCGAGGACAAGTGTCAGCGGAAGTTTTTCACTCTGCTTAAACTCTTCAACGCTAATACGTTGTAATTCTTCCATGGATAATTTTTCGTTTTTATAGGCAGACATAGGATCGTTTATTGCTTTAATACATCTTGTGAAACATCGAAAGATGCTGAAAATCATGATTCAGCATCATAATTTTGCAACAAATCGGGACGTTTCTTTCGGGTTTTTTCGATGGCTTTTTGTAATTTCCATTCTTTGATTTCTTTTTCGTTGCCCGAGAGTAGTATATCGGGCACTTTGTGTCCTTTGTAATCGTAAGGTCGCGTATATACGGGAGGCGACAACAATTCATATTGATAAGAATCGGAGAGGGCGGAGCTCTCGTCGTTCAAGACTCCGGGTATGAGTCTGGCCATGGCATCCACCAAAACGGCGGCAGGCAGTTCACCTCCGGAGAGCACATAATCGCCTATGGATATTTCGCGGGTGATAAACAACTCGCGGATACGTTCGTCAATGCCTTTATAATGGCCACACAACAATATTACATTCTTGAGCATGGAGAGCTGATTGGCCATAGACTGATGCAAGCGTTCGCCGTCGGGAGTCAGAAAAATCACTTCGTCATAGGTTCTTTCTTGTTGAAGTCTTTCGATGCAAGCGGCAATAGGCTCAATTTTCATCAGCATACCGGCTTCTCCGCTGTAAGGATAATCGTCCACACGGCGATGCTTGTCGGTAGTATAGTCACGGATATCATGTAGATGAATCTCAAGCAAATGCTTATCTTGCGCACGTTTGAGTATGGATTCCGAAAAGAATCCGCTAAACATAGCCGGAAATAAAGTTAAGAGGTCGATTCTCATCTTTAATGATCAATATTTACTTGTGAAAGCAACTCCATGTTTTGTAGATTTAAGGCTAATAAGCTACCATAAGCATCTTCCTGCTCGTAATAACAGCCGTTGTCTATGCATATGTAATGATACATCTCTTTTTCTTTTAAAAGAGTATCTATGCCATCCATGCTTAAAGGGATGTGTCCGTGAATAATGATTTTATGGCCTATTTTTTCGGGTATGACTTGAAAATGGGTAGCATTCAACATATAATATTTATCTTGCAAGGGATTTTCGATCGTAAAATTCAAACCTGCATGTACGATGATAAAGCGATTGAGGATATAATAATAGGGCATTTTTTCTATCCATTTCACATAAGAAGGCGAAATATCTTGTATGTTATCCACTTGGAAACTCTCCAGGCTTTCCTTCCCTCCTACCCTATACCAGAACATAAATTCCTTACTGTGAGATTTTCCAAAGAATGTCTTTTTATGCGTCAATTCGCTTTGATAGGCCGATAAAAAATAGGCTTCGTGATTCCCTCTAACAGGCTTGATGCTATATCCTTGTTTTTCGAGATCCATTAAATAATCCAGCACTTGTTTGGAATATTTTCCGCGGTCAATCAAATCACCCAACAAATACAACTCATCGTCCCGGGTCAATCGAATGTGATTTTCCACAAGACTTTTCAAGGTATAATAACACCCGTGAACATCCGGTATGACCCATTGATTCGGCATATGCTTTGAACACTTAATCTTTTTTTATTTGATTGGCCACTTCTTCCATCAAGGCTTTTAATACAGCCTCATCGGCGAGGAAATAATCTTTAATAAGGCGCATGTCATCATCGAATTCAAACACATACGGAATTCCTGTCGGAAGATTCAAGGCAATGATATCCTCATCGGTAATATTTTTAACGTATTTCACAATGGCCCGTAAACTATTTCCATGCGCACTGATAATCACTTCACGATATTTCATGAGATTGGGAACAATTTCGTTTTCCCAATAAGGTATGATGCGGTTGATAGTATCGCTCAAGGATTCGGTACCGGGTTTAGCTCCTTCTTCCTGAATATCTCTATATCGCTCGTCGTGCATAGGATGTCGCGGATCGCTGTCGGGAAGAGGGGGCGGTGCTATGTTATAGCTTCTTCTCCATAGCAAGACTTTCTCATCGCCATATTTTTCGACTGTTTCTTTTTTATTGAGTCCTTGCAAAAAGCCGTAATGTTTTTCGTTCAATCGCCATGTCTTTTCAACGGGAATCCATAACTCATCCATCTCTTCCATCGCAATAAACAAAGTTTTAATCGCCCGTTTCAAATAGGATGTGTAGGCGTATTTAAAACTAAACCCATTTTCTTTCAAGGTTCTACCTGCTTGTTTAGCTTCTTCTATGCCTCTTTCCGACAAATCGACATCTGTCCATCCGGTAAAACGATTTTCTTTGTTCCATTCGCTTTCCCCGTGTCGTAACAATACTAATTTATACATCTTTTTTCAATTAATAATTTTTATTTCGTTTGGATAGTTTTTATGCAAAAGTACATTTTTTTTTTGAAATTTCAGACTATCCGATTGTATTAATCTGAAAACATTAGCGTGTCTGTTTCTCTTGATGAGCGAACACCGTGCTGAAATTATCAGCATTCCAGAAAGGGCCAAAACGCAAGCTAGCATAGGGATGGTCGCTTGCTAACTCATACAAATCTTTCTTATATACATCAAGAAATAATTTCCGTATAAATTCCGTACAAAAGAATTCGCTCGTATCCTGCATATCGAAAGTATCGTCGAAAGGTATTTGTCTGTCTAAGTAATGATAGGCTTGGCGCACTATGGCTGCCCTGCTACTGTCGCTCCCGTGACGGTAACGCAATACGACGATCGTATTCGGATAACTTTGCCGGACAAAGTGAGCGAGCTCATCGATTTGCATGCCGTCGACATTCACCAAGGTGTTGGAAACGGTATGTATGACCATCCATCGGTGTTGAGCATCCTTGCATAGCACACCTACGTGAGAAATGTTATAACACACTTGGGTGGTGCGAGCTATGCAATCGCTGATGATGCCAAATCCTTTGCGGAATATCAAATCGCCTTCTTGCAACAAGGCTATTTCGCCTGCCTCCAAGCGATATGGATTGCTTTGCTCTTTTTGTTTGCTTTGGCTTTCATATAAATGGATAAAAAGTACTAGGCCCGCAACAAAAAGACAAAGGATACAGAGGATGATAAAACTTCTTTTCCGTGACATCTATTATACTTATACAAAAAAAGCTGTTCGTTGAACAGCTTCATATATTGGATTTTAAAATCATGACTATTCTACGGGATTGGATTCAATTATTGTATCTTCGGTTAAGATCTCTTCTTCCGAGGCAGTAATAGGCATATTTTCCTCTTGGTCTGCGTCTTTTTTATCTTCGTTAGATTCTTTCCCTTGATTGATATACCAATCATTACCCACTTTTTTAAGTTCTACCTTTTCATCGATGGTTTTTTCTTCCCCTTCGTAGGAAGTTTTGATTTGGCAAGAACAGATGCTGATGCTATCGTTGATATCTTCACAGCTGATGTTAGTCACACTGACTTCGGTTTTAGCCATTTTAGCTTTTTCTTCTTCCGGAGCAAAGCTGGCCATCAGATCGCAGAGCCCTTGATGTTCTTCGGTAACCAATTTTTTAGCTTCTTCGAATTCCCCTTTCAAAAAATGGGTGTAATACTTTTCGACCACTTCTTCTTTTTTATTGTTGGAGCAAGCAAAGAAAACGAAACTTAAAGAAGCTACAAACAAGATGTTAATTATTCTTTTCATTCTAATTTATTTATAGGTTAAAAAACTTTATGCCGATTATCTTCGATTTTATATAATTTTTTGAGTGCAGGCATGGCCGAATTCTGTACTTTGCTTTGATACATCATACCTTGTTGTTGCAGATACATATCGGTGGAAGCTTTTCCATTTTCATCCATTTGCAAGGAAGAAGGAATGTTCAAAGCCAGCACACGGATCAGATACATTCCCATATCTCCTTTCATAAGTATAAGCTCTTGACCAGCTTGTTGTGCAAAGATTTTACCTATCAGCCCTGCTTCGGGTCCGTAATGACCGAAATTACGATCGGCAAAGGAGATTTGAATGGTATCTACATTCAATTTATATTGATTGGCAATTTGATGTATATCTTTTGTTTTGGCTAATGTGGCTTTCATAGTTTTAGTCAATATTTCGGCTTTCTTTTCTCTTTTCACCATGGATTCGACAAAGGGTCGCACTTGGTCTAAGGCCATATGACCTTTGGGATAAATATCTTTCAGGCTAGCCACCACAAAGACATCATTCAACAGAAAGACTGCGGAGACAGCTCCTTTTTCGGTTTTTTCATCAAAAGCCCAACGTATAATCTCTCGTGCATTGACACTTATACCAGGTATATTATACGCCATGGCCGTTAAGCGTTCAAAGCTACGTTTGTTAAGGCCTAAATCATTGACTTTTTTATCAAATTTTTTATAGGTATCGGTGCCGTTGACGAAATTATTGGCAGCACTTTCAATATTGTCGAAGGTCTCGGACGAAGCTTCGATGATTTTCTTACCGATAGCCACTTTTATTTTCTTTTCGATTTCCGTTTTATGATTGAGGATAAAAATCCAGGTTCCCGCTTCGGCTTCATATTTGGTCATGATGCCGGGCGAAAAACGATTGAGGGTATCAAAAAACTCTTGTGCAGTACTTCTATCGAAGAATACCATATCACTACCGTCGGCTAACCATACGCGCAAAGAATCGTTTTGAGGGTCGGCTTTGATATCGGAAAATTGATTGGCAACCTCATAAAAATTTTGTCCGTTCACCAAAGCTAGAAAAGCACTATCGATGATATTTTGTGTTTGTTCTTTGGTACGAGGAGCATCTTGCATGCCTTCATAAGCGAAAAACATAAAACTTACATGCAAGGAATCCGGACGAGATTCTGTATCCAATAATTTGGCAAACATCCAATAATTATCCTCAATGAAAGGTTCTATAAAGGTACCCACCGGTGCATCGAACAACAAGGTATCAATATGCAGGGGCAATTCATTGCGTTTGTAAAATGTACTGTCGAAACGAGCATCCACCATGCTATTGATAAACATTTTCGGTGATTCGGTTTCGAGAAATTGGGCATATTTTTCTCTTACTTCATTTTCGATATCTTGTAAATCCTGAGCCGAAGGTTTAATTTCAAACAGTACATATTCTATGTTTCTCAATTCTTCGTCTTGCGGAAAACGATAGATATTTTCTTCATACCATTTCTGCATATCTTCTTCTTTCACGGTGATTTTATCATCCGATACCAATTCATGGCTATAGGAGATTTGTGCTAATTGAAGATTTGCTCTCATTTGGCTTTCTTCTTGTGCCTTGCGTGCAAAGATTTTGGGCGTATAAAAAGATTTCGCCAAAAGGTTTAAATATTTATTTCGGAAGGCTTCTTTTTCGACTAAACGTTCAATATACAGATAATTTGCTTTAGAAGCAGAGTCGTATTGGTCCATATTATCAAGGAAGCCTTGTGCCAATTGCATATCATAATTTCCATCGGGACCGCCAAAAAAGCGACGGGCATATTGATGTGGATTGGGGCCGACCATTAAATCTCTAATCTCCTCGGCCGTTATCGTAATGCCTAAATACCTGTATTGATCTTGAAGAATCAAGGAATCAACCATTTCGTTGAAGGTATAATTATTCGCCTCGGCTTCTACATTTTCCGCTCCATTTTGTTTCAGGATTTCGCTATAATAATTATATTGATCCATGAACGTATAATAATCGACATTTTGTTTTCCTATCTTGATAAATTCACTGAGGTGTTTATTACCGGGTTTGACAAAGTCGCCTACAATAAATGCCAGCAAGGCTACTGCCACCACTACCAACAAAATTACGGAATGTTGTCTGATTTTTCCTATAACTGCCATAATCTAATGTATGTCTTTTATATGTTTTATTAAGCTTAATGAATAGTGTGCAAAAGTAAAAAAAATTTTGTTGTATACTCACAAATCCCGCTTTATTTTAAAAAATATTTTCCTAAATTGGTCTATTTTAAACATAAGTAATTAAATATTAAGATAGCGAAAGCGTTTACCCAATTTCCGTCTATGGCAGAAGTTCCGTTATTACATTTTCGTTTCAGCCGGAAGCTCTGCCGAATTTCATCAAATAGGCTTTCAGGAAGTCGTCGATATGCCCGTCGAGGACTGCCTGAGCATTGCCGGTTTCACAAGCCGTACGTGTATCTTTTACAAGCTTATAAGGATGTAGTACATAATTCCGAATTTGGGAGCCCCATTCAATTTTCTTTTTATTACTTTCAATTTCGTTAATCTTTTCGTATTTTTTTTGCAGTTCCAGCTCATAGAGTTTTGATTTGAGCATTTGCAAGGCTTTTTCTTTATTTTGAAGTTGCGAACGTGTTTCTTGGCATGCCATAACCAAGCCGGTAGGTCGATGGTAAAGTCGGACGGCTGTTTCTACTTTGTTTACATTTTGTCCGCCGGGGCCTCCCGACCGAAACGTTTCCCAGGTGATATCTGAAGGATTAATTTGAATGTTAATACTCTCATCCACCATAGGTCCGGCAAAGACAGAGGCAAAGGAAGTATGTCGTTTATTGGCAGCGTCGAAAGGTGAAAGTCGCACCAAACGATGTACTCCGGTTTCTCCTTTAAGGTTGCCATAGGCATAGGTACCTTCAATCTCAATGGTTACCGACTTTATTCCTGCCACATCTCCTTCCAAGCGGTCCAGTTCTCTGACTTTAAAATCCTTGTCTTCAGCCCAACGGACATACATCCGCAATAACATCTCGGCCCAATCCTGGCTTTCGGTGCCACCGGCACCGGAGTTGATGGTTAGAATAACTCCCAACCTATCCTCTTCGTCGTTCATCATATTCCTGAATTCCAAATCCTCGATGGCTTTTAAGGCGGTAGCATAAATGGCATCGCATTCCGACTCCGTCATTTCTCCCAAGGCATAAAATTCAAGGGCCAATTGCACTTCTGACAAAAGTTGTTCGCTTTGTTCATAGGATTTTGTCCAAGATTTTAAGGTATTGATTTGTTTTAACAAACTTTCCGCCTCCGAAGGATTATCCCAAAAGTCCGGATGTTGGGTTTTGACTTCCATTTCGGCTATGATTTTCCTCTTGCTTTCGATGTCAAAGACACCCCCTCAGCTCGAGTACGCGCTTTTCTAAATCCTTGATGCTCTCGCTTTGAATCATATTCTTTTTCTTTATATTTTATAACGTATATTCCAGAAATATGTTTTTCGGAAAGTGTATGTTTTTTTTTACACCATTATCCGATAAACTATTTCAACACCACTTGCAAGGTTGTACGATTGCGTTGTTCGAGTATGACTTTTTTATGTTCGATGAGTCCGGTCAAACTGTCGGTTTTATAGTGACGCACCGTAAGCAATTCTACGTTTTGGTTATATTTTACATAAAATTCGGTTTGTAATTCTTCAATCAACTGGTCGAGGTTTTGGCGATGGTCCACGCAGACCGAAAAACTGATGGCCGAATTTTGCATCAGGTTAATTTTAAAACCAAAGAAAGCAAAAATGGCAAAAATAGTCGATAGGTTTTCTTCGGCGATAAAGGAAAAATCTTTGGGCGATATTGACAATAAAATTTGGTTGGTTTTTTTGATAAAACAAGGGATCATTTTTTGATTTTTGAAATCATGAATGATACTGCCTTCCCCATCGCTGTGGATAAAGGATTTCACCAGCAAAGGGATGTTTTTATTTTGCAAGGGTTTTAGGGTTTTAGGGTGAATCACACTTGCCCCGTAATAGGCCAATTCGATGGCTTCGCGGTAGGATATTTTATCTAACTTGACGGTATGTTCGAATTTTTTAGGGTCGGCATTGAGCAAGCCTTCCACATCTTTCCAGATACTAACGTTTTCGGCATTGAGAACATAGGCAAAGATAGCAGCGCTGAAATCGGAACCTTCCCTGCCTAAAGTGGTGGATATACCTTCCGTACTTCCTCCTATAAAACCCTGTGTAAGGACAATGTTTCCCATTTTTAGCTGTTGTAATACGGCCTTTTGTATTTTACGTTCGGTTTTCTCCCAATCCACCCGCGCTTCTCGGTAGCTCGTATCGGTAATGATTAACTTGCGTGCATCTAAGCTTACAACCGGCATTCCTTGTTTCCGCATATATTGAAACAAGATCGTCGATGAAAACAGCTCGCCGAAGGATACAATTTGATCGTACTCAAAGTCAAAATTTTCGCTTGGTTCTTTCTGCAAATATCCTTCTAAGATGTCAAACAATGCCTGCACAGCCTGCAGGGCTTCCCTATCGTCCTCCTCAAACAAAGCGGTCATCACTCGTTGATGTTCGGATTTAATCTCGTCAAAGTACTTCTTTTTTCCCGATGTGCGATGATAAAAAGCCGTAGTTAGTTCTTCTAAATGATTGGTTGTTTTTCCTAAAGCGGAAATCACACATACTAAATCGGACTTTCTATGCTTGTCAATAATGTGAGTAACATTTTTAAACCCTTCGGCATCTTTGATTGACATGCCCCCAAACTTGAATATTTTCATCCTCAGATTCAGATATAGATTTTTTGCAAAAATAATAAATAATTCAATAATGGGGAAGGGAATTTTTTATGTTTTCATTTTATAAAGTTATCCGTTATCATTGTTTTTACGCTTTGTTTAGCCATAACTCATTGAATACTTTATGCATTTCTGACAATCCTTTGTGTGTATTGTTGAAATCAAAAGCGCCAGTTAAGTTGGCATTGTTGATAGCAGTTGCTAAATTTGGCTTTAAGTGTTGGTAAATGTCATGACGTGAGTTTTTGAAGTATTTTTCAGTTTTTTGATAATCTACTAAATACTTTTTCAACTCTCTTTCTAAACCAGTGTATGTAGCAAAGTATTTTAAGGTTTGCTTGTAATGTAATAAAAACCAAAATTCCAAGCAAGGATTATTTAAGATAATTATCGTATTGGCTGGAATTTGACTGTAGTATTCTTTAAATTGCTGCAATACCGTTTTTTCTCCTTTCTTTGTCTCTTGCGTTTCTTTGTTAATGTTGTCAACGTCAATAATCCAAAACACTTTTTCACTTTCCTTGGCAAGTTCCGTAACCATCTTGTATTGGTCCGACAGCTTCTTTTTTTGCGGAAGTTTTGGCTCAAGATTGATATTCAGAAATTTTTCATTCTTTTTCATCATTTGTAGATACCATATTTCACATTCGCCATCAACTACGAATGAAAATATTATTTTTTTGTTTTTTTATTTTTATTTTTTCTCATTGTCTTCGATTTCAATGTAATAATCCTCTAAATTTGGTACGCCACCCAATTTCCCGATTTTGTAAGCATTGTAAATATTACTGGTGTCACGAATGACAGACGTGTCAAAATCCGTAAGAGAATAGAGTTCGGTGGCACAATCAGCATTGTTTTTATCAGTAATCCAAATAGCATCGTTGCGGAAAATATCTTTATTGTTTAAAATTTCGCGGTTATGCGTAGTGGCAAGCAGTTGAGAATGTTTTGAATTTACTAGAAATGATAGTAAAAAATGCTGAAACAAATCGGGATGCAATGAAGATTCAAGTTCATCAATCGAAAGAAGAGTTGATTTATTTATGAGTAAATGTAAAAAACCGGCCAAACCCCAATATTTTTGTGTTCCTTGCGATTCGTTAGCATATTTGATTTTATAATTTGAATCCTTTACATTGTGTTCAAATACTAAATAATTATTCGCATTGATACCGTATGATTTGTTATAAGCTTGTGCAATTTGATATGCATTTTTTTCTATTCCGAAGATATTGAAATCTGCTTTTTTTAAGGATTCTATTACATTTTTTTGAAACAATAAATCCATCAGTCCTTTTTTTTCAAAAAGAGCAAGTAAGTTGGTTTTAGGTGTGATAAAGCCGGTTAAATATGTATTAAACCAATCTATTACGTCTTTTAACTCATTTATTTTTAAGTTTGTTTTCGAAAATCCACCAAATACAGTGTTATTCCACAAAGTGTTTGTTTCTAATGATTTTTTTTCATTTTTATTCAAATTTATTTTATTTCCAAATGTGATAGTGGTCAATTCAAATTCAAAATCAGTATCTCTTTTAAAAACATTTGATTTGTGAGAGTTTTTAACATATAGTTCTTCTCGCACAATTGCATTTTTATTCAGTTCAATCAAATAAAAATAGCGTATATTATTTTGAAAAAAATCAATCTCAAAAACAGTATTCTGACTGGGTGTATTCTCATCAAAACGGAATGGTTCAAAGTCAAAGGATTCTGTTTTTTGGATTTTAGGTTCAAGCACTAAGGTTCGTAAGAAATCCAAAGCTTTCAAAATAGTTGTTTTTCCCGAAGCATTTGCGCCGTAAATCAAACCCAGTTTTAGTAATCGTAATCCGTTGGCATTAATCACATAGTAATCTTCCAAATGCTTTGACTTGTCAGCTTCAAACGACAGTGTTTGTTTGTCTTTTATTGAGCCGAAATTTTGAATACAGAAATTTATTATCATAACTTAAATATATAATATATGTAAATAGGTTGCAAAGATACAATATTTATTTTAATATAATATATATTATGTATTTCTTTTTGTAATCAATTTACAAATTTGTGATTGTTATGTAAATTTTCTTTTTGTTCGATAGTGCTTTCTGCATACTGATTATTTCGTCTTTTTCTTTTTGCTAAAACTTATTATTCTTTCACAAGTTGAAGAAAAACACCTTACAAAATTATCTCTATATCTCCATCATAAAATTCAATTTACATATTCATTATTTTCGTATTTTTGCAAAAAAATATTTTTATGCCGAAACAATCGACCAAGACTATACACAAAAAACAAAATGAAAACGATACACAAGAATTAATTGGATGCATACTTTCTGCTTTATCCGAAAAAAAAGCCGATGATATCGTGGAGATGGATTTTACGCAGAAAGGGGCAGGATTATTTGACAGGTTCATCCTTTGTACAGCTACTTCTAACACCCATGCCTCCGCCTTGTGTGAAGAAGTGATAAAAAAGGTGAAAGAAATCCTCCACATCAGACCCAATCATACCGAAGGAGAATCGAATGCCCAATGGATTTTAATCGATTATTTTCACATCATCGTACATATCTTTCTCAAAGAACAAAGAGAATTTTACGATTTGGAACATTTATGGAACGATACGGCATTAATCATACGTACAAATAATATTTAAGCCCTTTCATACGTTAAGAAATATTTACAATCATAGAACTAGGAAACATAAAATATGGATGAGAAAAACACAAAAGACCCTCAAACACCCAAAGACAAGAAACGGGGTTTTAATTTTTACTGGATATACGGCCTATTGACCATAGCCATCGTTGCCATTGGTTTGTGGGGTTGGCAACCTTCGACCGTATCTATAGATAATGTGAAATTAGAAAGGATGATCGCCCAAGGCGACATCGAAAAGATTGTGATTGTCAAACAAAAGGAGCAAGCACAAATCTACCTAAGGCCCTTGTCTATCAATGCCGATTCAGCCTATAAAAAAGCTTTCGACCGTAGCAAAAACGGGCCACATTTCTACATCGACATTGCCGACATAGCTACTTTCAGTCAGGGAATCAAAGAGGCCGAAGAAAAAGCCTTCCAACGCGATACAGCCGGAAAAACTCCGGAAGAAAAAATATTTTTGGAAGAGAATTTCAAACACATCGTCGTATTGAGCGACAACACCAAGAAGTGGGGATGGGAAATTTTGGGATGGATATTGCCCTTTCTGCTGATATTCGGATTCTTCTACTGGTCGATGCGTGGCATTGGTAAAGCCGGTGGCGGAGCCGGTGGTCAGATTTTCAACATCGGCAAATCGAAGGCACAACTTTATGACAAGACCACTCAACCTCCGGTAACCTTTAATGACGTTGCCGGCTTGGAGAGTGCCAAAGAAGAGATCGTAGAAATCGTCGACTTTTTAAAAAATCCACAGAGATACACCAATTTAGGAGGGAAAATACCCAAAGGAGCTTTGTTGGTAGGTCCTCCGGGTACAGGAAAAACCTTGTTGGCGCGTGCCGTTGCCGGCGAAGCCAAAGTGCCGTTTTTCTCCCTTTCAGGTTCCGATTTCGTAGAAATGTTTGTCGGTGTGGGTGCTTCTCGCGTACGCGATTTATTTAAAACCGCCAAAGAAAAAGCCCCTTGTATTATTTTTATCGACGAAATCGATGCGGTAGGTCGTGCCCGCGGTCGCAATGCCCTCACAGGTGCCAACGACGAAAGAGAAAACACACTCAACCAGCTGCTTACCGAAATGGACGGTTTTTCAACCAATGCCGGCATCATTATGTTGGCCGCTACCAACCGTGCCGATATCTTGGATAGAGCCTTGTTGCGTGCCGGACGTTTCGACCGTCAGATTCATGTGGAACTCCCCGATGTGGAAGAACGCATAGAAATATTTAAGGTACATATACGTCCTTTGAAATTATCGAAAAATGTCGACATTGAATTCTTTGCTCGTCAAACACCGGGTTTCTCCGGTGCCGACATCGCCAATGTGTGCAATGAAGCGGCCTTGGTAGCCGCACGTAAAAACAAAGCCGAAATCGAAAAAGAAGATTTCCTCTCGGCCATTGACCGCATCATTGGCGGCTTGGAAAGAAGAAGCAAAATCATTTCTCCCAAAGAGAAAAGAGTCATTGCCTTCCACGAAGCCGGTCATGCTACCGTCAGCTGGTTGTTGGAACATGCTTCGCCTTTGGTAAAAGTAACCATAGTCCCCAGAGGCAAATCCTTGGGTGCTGCCTGGTACCTGCCCGAAGAACGCCAAATCACCAATACGGATCAATTGATGGATGAGATATCGGCAACCCTGGGCGGCAGAGCGGCCGAAGATGTGATGTTCGGAAAGATATCGACCGGCGCCCTGAACGATCTCGAAAGAGTAACCAAACAAGCCTATGCCATGGTAATGTATTACGGCTTAAACGAGAAAATCGGTAATCTTAGCTATTATGATTCTTCAGGCCAGAGTGAATATTCATTTTCAAAGCCTTATAGCGAGACAACAGCTAAATTAATTGATGAAGAAGTGCATAAACTCATCGACACAGCCTATCAACGGGCAAAAGATATTTTAACGACCCACAAAGAACAACTTACTAAACTGGCTACTCAGCTTTTGGAAAAAGAGGTGATTTATAGGGAAGACTTAGTAGAAGTGTTCGGTGAAAGACCGTTTGACTCCGACAATAAGATCATCAAGAACAATAACACACAAACTACGGAAACACCTACGGAAGAAAAAGATAATTCCGTTGATTTTTAATAGATGCAATTCTATTTTCTATAAAAAATGAAAGGTATTAGTATACATAAACATCTAACAAAAGAAGTAATTTTCAACGAAATAAAAAATTATTTCTTTATCTTTTTAGGCCTTTTTATCTTTTCCTTTGCTTGGTCGGCCTTTTTAATTCCCCATCAATTGACCGGAGGCGGCATAAGCGGTATCTCTGCTATTCTTTATTTTGCTACCGGTTTTCCTATTGGCATTACGGTTTTAATCGGTAATATTATCCTTGTTTTGATATCGATAAAAATCTTAGGAAAAGAATTTGCCCTGAGAACTATCATATGCAGCGTCATGTTGTCGATTGCTTTTTCGATCATGAAACCGTTTTTTCCTAAACCTTTGGTCGACGATATGTTTTTATGTTCATTGATAGGAGCCATGCTTTCGGGTGTAGGTGTGGGAATGGCTTTGAATAATGGAGGCAATACCGGCGGAACCGATATTATTGCTTTGATGATAGGAAAATACAGAAGTATATCCTACGGTCGTTTAACCTTATATATTAATGTATTTATTGTAGCCAGCTCTTTTCTCATTGTGGGTTCAGTAGAAAAATTGGTATATAGTTTTGTAGTCATGATTGCCTATACCTTTGCCTCCGATTTAGTTTTGGACGGCTTCAGGCAAACCTATCAGATCATGGTATTTTCCCAAAAAAATCAAGCCATCGCCGATCAAATCAACACTCAATTAAAGCGGGGAGCAACCATGATTAAAGGCTACGGTTCTTATTCAAAAAAGGAAACGGATATTTTACTTGTTATCGCTCATAAAGGCGACAAGCGCAATATTATACGCATCATCAAACACATCGACAAAAGTGCTTTTATCAGCATAGCTAAAGCCAATAGCGTGTACGGCAAAAACTTCGATGAAATTAAATTGTAAATTTCTTTTTATTTTTTAGGCGGATAATCTATTGAATAGTGTAAGCCTATACTCTCTTTACGTTGCATGGCATGACGTGTGATCAAATAAGCCGTACAAACCATATTGCGTAATTCACAGATGCGTTTGGTAACCACGGAATGTTGGTATAAAGTTTCCGCTTCGTGGTAGATAATATTCAAACGGTTAAACGCTCTTTCCAAACGTTGGTCGGAACGAACTATCCCCACATAATAACTCATGATGGATTGTAACTCCCGTATGTTTTGCGTAACCAGAATCATTTCCTCGTTCGAGACCGTACCTTCGGCATTCCAATCTTTGATATTATTTTCGAAAGAAATTTGAGATAAACGTTCACTGGCGTGGATGCAAGTGCGATGAGAGAACACCAAGGATTCCAATAAAGAGTTTGATGCAAGGCGGTTTGCTCCGTGCAAACCCGTGGAAGCACATTCCCCCAAAGCATATAAATTGGCAATAGTCGTACAACCCCATTTATCCACCAAAATACCGCCGCAAGAATAATGAGCCGCCGGAACAACGGGTATCATGTCTTTGGTGGCATCAATGCCAATGGAAAGACATTTGCTGTAAATATTGGGGAAATGATTAAAGAAAACGCTTTTGTCTATATGACGGGCATCCAAAAAGACGTGATGTTCGCCGCTAATTTTCAACTCATGGTCTATGGCTCTGGCTACGATATCGCGGGGTGCCAGGGAGCCCCTTTCATCGTATTTTTTCATAAATTCGTTACCTTGCCAATCTTTTAAAACAGCACCGGCACCACGCAAAGCCTCGGTAATTAAAAAGGCCGGTCGTTCGCTGGGATTGTATAAAGTCGTCGGATGAAATTGGACAAACTCCATGCCTCTAATCATCCCCTTGGCACGATGAACCATGGCAATGCCGTCGCCGGTGGCTACAATGGGATTGGTGGTGTTGCCATACACATTTCCGATACCTCCCGTAGCTAAGATAGTGTTTTTGGCTAATATGGTATCTACTTTTTGAGTATGCGGGTTATACACATAGGCTCCGAAACAACAGATATCGGTAGAGTGCTTGGTTACTTTGATGCCCAAATGATGCTGGGTGAGTATTTCGACGGCAAAATATTTTTCGAGCACTTCAATGTTTTTATCTTCTTGTGCTTTGAGGTATAATTTCTGTTGTATTTCCAGACCGGTAATATCCTTGTGATGGAGCACCCTGAATTCGGAGTGCCCCCCTTCTCGGGCTAGGTCATAGCGTCCCGAGGTGTTTTTGTCGAAATCGACCCCCCATTCGATTAGATCTTTTACCCTATCGGTCGATTCGGTAATGGTAATACGTACAATTTCCGGATCGGATAAATCATGTCCGGCTATCATGGTATCTTCAATATGCTTTTGGTGAGTATCAGGATCGTACATCACCGCTGCGATGCCTCCTTGTGCATAACGCGTCGAAGTTTCTTGCGCCACATCTTTCGTTACCAAACACACCGATCCGTATTTACTTGCTTTCAGGGCAAAACTCAAACCAGCTATTCCCGAACCTATCACCAGAAAATCAACCTGTTTCATCTCCGATTTTATTTTTATTCATCTTGTGCAAAAGTACTCTTTTTATAGATTACCTTACCCATAAGGAAACAAGAGATTATATCTTTTTATATGAACGAAAAATTAAAGCGGACGAATTCGAAATAGAACACTATTCACCTCTTCATAAGTAGTATTGTAACAATAATCCGATAACATGCCATTCGTTACATTGGGCGCTAACTTGAGTTCACATTGGCGCCAATACAGACTCAAGTTGGCGCCAACTCACTCCCATCGATTGTTATCCAGCAACGAATAAACAGTCCTCCATTCAATGATAGAAAAGTATTGAGTTAAATGTTAGATTCTTTCTAAAAAAAACAAACACCACCCTGTATTGTATGAATGGTGTTTGTTATAAAAAATAATAAAATAGAATTATACCATACACCCAAATTTTAAAATTATTGACAAGATAACCATTACGATGGCAACGACAATAGCGATAATGGAATAAATGCCTATAAATTTCCAATAGGATTTCATTTTTCCAATAGCGACTTCGAGGGTAGCCACATTGTTAATCACTAAGGCATCATTATAGCGTTGCCCAAATTGATAGAGATAGGTAGCAGGAATAATCATAACTAATCCCATGATGATGTAGGCAATACCTACCAAGGTAAAAGGGAAAAAATTACTCATACCTACATTTGCATCCATTTCCGGCAACGACTGCAAACTAGGTATCTTAGCGATTAATAAACTTAAAATACCTACAATGATTAACACTACAACGCCTATATAACATAGGATAGAATAGAATTTTGTCCACTTAGCCGTTGTTTTTAGGTATTTTTCTGCTGTCTTGGTGAGGAACATTTTGGACTCTTGTCCTTGATTTTCTGTTGAATTCATACTACAAACTTTTAATTAATACTTTATTGAATTACTATGCAAATATATACTTTTTTTTATAAATCGAAAAAAAAAGAAATATTTTTAGATTTTTTCTATCATACTTCGATAAATATTTCATGAGTCCTTACAAATTCTTCGTTTCACTTCCTTACGCTCGGAATGACTATGTTTTTAATAATAAGGAAGGGAACAAAGTGTAAGACTGTCATTCCGAACGAAGCGAAGAAATATTTTGAATTTATCGGTCAATAATAATCTGAAACAAACAGCCTGTATCGAAAAAAAAAGAATTTCATAAAATGATGGATTATTTCGAATAATTTGTTACTTTTGCACTTCATGCGGAAGTAGCTCAGTTGGTAGAGCATTGGCTTCCCAAGCCAAGGGTCGCGGGTTCGAATCCCGTTTTCCGCTCAAATTGCATCACTGCATGTTAACCCTAGTTTAATAACCCTTAAACATCGTTTCACACCATGAAAACATACCTTATTCCTTTTATTTGCCTTATCGTCTTAAGTGCATGTTCCTCGAAAAAAAATCAAACGGAAACAAAAAAAAGCATTGATCCCATGACTGTCGAATCAACCATAGCTGCTATTCTCAAACAAACGAGTTTGAGTAAAGAATTAGTCGCCAAAGGCGTAAAACAAACTGCCGATTTATGGCAAGAAGAAAACGGCAGCAAAGAGGAGTTTCAAAGTTTCTGTTTGACTCATTTTTGCAAAGATGCTGCCGAAAAAGAAAAGCTGTTTCAGCGTTTCTGCCATAATTTCGAAACCATCTATGGTCATAACAACAGAGTCAGCATTGAGATGTTGCGTCCGAGTCATGTAGTAGGTTATGAGAAATTGCCTGTCGATGATATGTTTGCCTCTTATAATGGCTTGGCTCATTTCAGTGATGATATGTTTGCTAATAAAATTGCCTTTATCATCACTTTGAATTTTCCTTTTTATACGTTAGAAGACAAAACGCAGTTTGCTGACACTTGGAGCAATACCGAATGGGGGTATGCCCGTCTGGGAGATGTGTTTACCGCAAGGGTACCTGCTGCTGCTCAACAACAGATAGATCAAGCCACCGCTGCTTCCGACAATTATATTTCAAATTATAACATTTATATGGGTTCGCTGGTGGATAAACAACAGCAATCTTTATTCCCGAAAGACATGGTTTTAATAACCCACTGGGGCTTGCGCGATGAGCTAAAATCCAACTATGCCGACAAAAACAAGGGTTTGGAAAAACAACAGATGATTTATGAAGTCATGAAACATATTATCTATCAAACCATACCCAAAGAAGTTATCAATAAAGGCGATTATGCTTGGAATCCTTATGCCAATAAGATCTACAAAAACGGCAAAGAACAAAAAGCAGTAGCTGAAGGCGACACACGCTATCAATTTTTATTGAATAACTTCCAAGCCATGCATGCCGCGGATTCCTATTACACCTACTACCCTACCTATATCTCCCGTAAATTCGATCAAGAGTTTGAAATATCACAAAAAGAAGTAGAAAAGCTTTTTGTAGCCCTTGTGTCTTCTCCTCAAGTGAAAGAAGTGGCTGCATTGATAAAGCAACGATTGGGACGTAATCTACAACCTTACGATATTTGGTACGACGGATTTAAAAGTCGCAGCGAAATAGATCCGGCTGAATTGGATAAAAAAGTGATGGCCAAATATCCGACCAAAGAGGCTTTTGTAGCTGATTTACCACAGATACTGATGAAAATGGGATTTTCAAAAGAAAAAGCTCAATTCATTTGCCAACATGTGGATGTGGACGCTTCGGTGGGTGCCGGGCATGCCTGGGGTTCACAAATGAAATCGGATAATGCACTCTTACGTACACGTATTGGAGCAAAAGGTATGGATTATAAAGGATATAACATCGGCATACATGAATTCGGACATAATGTGGAACAAACCATTTCCTTGCATTTAGTGCCTAATTATTTTCTTAACGGCGTTCCAAATACCGCTTTTACCGAAGCACTGGCTTTTGTGTTTCAACAACAAGACCTGGCATTGTTAGGCATGGGTGACGCTAACGAAAAAGCACAATACTTGAATACCCTTGACATCTTCTGGGGTTGCTATGAAATCATGGGAGTGTCGTTGGTCGATATGAAAGTTTGGCAATGGATGTACGAGCATCCCGATGCTAGCGCTACAGAATTAAAAGATAAAGTAATTAACATTGCCAAAGAAGTGTGGAATACCTATTATGCTCCCGTTTTCGGCAGTAAAGACGAACCCATCCTTGCCGTTTATTCCCATATGATAGATGCTCCTTTGTATCTTTCGGCTTATCCACTGGGTCATTTAATCGATTTCCAATTAGAAGAGTATTTCAAGGAAAAAGACAGAGGCCGTGAAATAGAACGCATTTATTCGATGGGGAGACTTATACCGCAATACTGGATGCAAAAAGCCGTCGGGAACACCCTTTCGGTCGATGCTTTGTTAAAAGCCACTTCCGAAGCAACGAAGAAAATAGAATAAAGCTTAAAATAGGGCAATATATCCTACGCCGTTTTTCAAGCTAATGGGATTATTGAATTGTTTGCCCAAAGCATAATTCAAGGAAAACATGCCGGCTCTGGTATCAAAAGCCAAACAGCTAAGGAAAGGTACTTTCGATAAGCAGGTTTCTTTTGTTAAGGATTTTCATATATAACTTCCTTTTTTATCACTTCATAATCTTTACATATAAATCCGACAATTCCTCCATGAAAACATATTTCTTCTAGTCGTAAACGTATTTTTCTGTTGGATATGTAATACTTATTTCAGAAGATGTCTTGTCAAATGATATATATATAACGATTATTCTTATGTCTAACTTTGTTCCTTTTCTCTATACCATTTACATTTACTGACATTTCATATTTTCCAATAGGATAATCAAATTTTAAAATCTTTGAAACTCAAAGTATTGGGTTAGTACTAACGCTGTCTGAAAATATTACATCGTTATCTAATTTTATAGTAACAACGTCGTTTTGAAATTGTGTGCCAATATCAATTCTAAGTTTTTTTTCAATATCTAATTTTTTACACCCGTTTACAACAAGTAATGAAATTAGCGCAAAAAGAAAAATGAACTTTTTAACAAAATTTGTTTTCATTTTTTTCTCCTTTCTATTTAAAATAAATATCATTTGTATCGCTAACATATATTTCGGGATCTAATCTTGTGCAACGCCCCATGAATAACTTATTGTAATTCAATTTTCCTTTTACAAAGCATTTTTTTGTGGAATCGTAAGTATCAAATACTGCTTGGATTTCACTGGAAAAAATTAGAACATTAACTCTAATAACCGAAGGAGCAGAATTATATACGTCACTAAAATTATCAATTAATTCAAATCGGGCTGGATTAATGTTACTGTACTTTGGATGATAAACCCAACCACATACCATTATTTCTTTATCAAGCGGAAAATTTTCTATTTCTTTATAAGAATATGTATTCCAATACACCGTAGATACATCATTATAATTTTCCCAATCAATAGGTTTTACATCTTTTGGAGGTTTTATTCCGCAAGTTTTATCGCATGCGACAAACAACAACAATATTTCTACCTAGAATATGCGCCCGCTATTACAAGTGGTTTTACTTTTCCTTAAACTCAACTTCTCCTTTCGTGCCTTTAAATAAAAGCGTTTCACCCACAACTATATATTTCGTTACTTCTTTGAAAACATAAAGAAGATTTTGATTGAGTTCTTGCTCTTTTGTGTCCACTGTCCCAACACAGGTGCTTTCACAATAAGTGAAAATTAATATTTCCCCCTTGCTTTCAATCTGATATTTCCCTTTTGCAAAATTAACACTTGTATTAAGTGAAAAAGTCGTGTCTGAATCAAATTTTAGAATAAAAGGATTCTCTCTGAAATAATCTTTCCTTTCAGGTTTAAGTGTTTTCCCTCCTGTCCTTATTTCTTGTAACTTCCACTCAAATTTAGTAATGTCAATATCAAGTGTCTTGTCTTTTTTGCAGCTAGTTATTAATGTAAAAAGGATTAACAGAATTATTGTCAACTGTCTGCCTATAATTTTTTTTTGTTCTTTCATAATAGTTGTTCTTTTATTTTTATTGAATAATAACTTTTTGCGTTGAAATTTTATTTGCTGACTTAATCCTGACGAAATAGCTCCCTTTAGGTAAACCTGTTTGGCTGATATTAATTTGGATCGCATTAAGCTGTTCAATACAGTATATAATTTTGCCATCTGAATTGATAATTTCAAGAGAGTAGGGCATATCAATATCGTTATTTATTATAAGAGAAAAACTGCCGTCATTTGGATTGGGAAATACAATAAAATTAAAATCTAATTGTGAGGTGTCATAAACAGAGAGGGTATGTGTTTCTTCTTTTTCGCCTTCTTTTTCAGCCTCTTCCTCGAATGATTTTAGACAAGGGCCAACAACTACTTGGTAGGTGTTAGATATTTCTTGACAATCATTGCTAAAACTTACGGTTGCGATGTATGTTCCTGATGCTACACCGAATGCATCCCAAACGCAAACAGTAGTACTGCTTGCGTTTCCAGATCCCTGGTGAACTAAAACCCCATTTAAAGTATTGATTTTAACGGTGTAGGTAGAAGCATTGGAAACTAGAAAACACAAAATATCGTTCCTACAAATATAATTTGTCCATGAAACCACGTTTATTGGGTCGCAGGTTACGACACAATTGAAATCAACAGATCTTGTCACAAAATTACTTCCTGCTTCGGCAACAAATCCATCTGTCAAAACTATAGTTTGTGCTTCATAAGTAGTGGTTGCTCCTGCTTCAATCGTATTAGAAGCTGTAATCGTATTTGTAGCTTGATGAAGTTCTACAGAACCTGAAGTAATCGTATGAGTAATATTGAGATTTACCGCAACACCTTGACCACAACCATTGATACCATTCCAGGTCAGCACATTATTTTCGGGATTTAGCCAATCTCTTAATCTTTGATTAGCACTATTCCCGTTCCATGAAGCAAATATTTTACCATAATTTGATATGTCATTTGCAGGGTCGCTACAATTGAAATTAGAGCAGTAACCAGGACCATATAACTGTCCAATAATTCGTCTATCTGAATTAAATAATGGAGAACCAGAACTCCCTCCTTCTGTGACACCGTGCCCATTCGGAGTGGCAATCCAAGTGATTTTATAAAAATTTTCATTGGGTCTATCATTGAAACAATTAATGGAATTTGGTGGAACAATATTATAAGTAGAAATTTTCTTTACATCTCCAGAAGGGTGATGAATCCCTGCCCCACCTGCTCCTTGTGCATCATTCCTGTCCCATCCTGCGTAAAAAGGAGTATAAGTTGATAGGGGCTTTTTGAATAATTCAAGTAAAGTAAAATCAGAAGCAAATTTAGTTGCCTTTAGATTAGCTCCAGCTATTGATTGACTTTGTGAGCCATCATAACCATTGCAAGAAGGGCTTTCATAATTAAAAATAAAAACAGATTTTTCTCCATTCATTGTATTTCTGCCATCCCACCAATAATTAGCATAATCAGTAGCAGCTTGACGGTCATAAGTCTGAGCAATAGTTGTAAATGATGAGCTTATTATAATAATAAAAATTACTTGTCGCATTTTTCCCTCCTTTTCATTTCTATGTAATTTAATATGTTTTGAGCTCTCTTAGCAATAAATTGATTTTTGTTTTTAGTATGTTCTTTTATTAAACGCATGGATTTTTTATCCCCTATGGCTGCTAAACCATTCAGAGCAATATGCATTTTATTTGTATCTCCACTTTTTAATGCTTCGATAAAAACGGGATAGGTTTTGTCATAGACTCCAAGTTGTGCTAATTTTAAAGCTGCTCCCAAACGACTTTCCGGTTTTTTAAAATAATATTCAAAGAATTTTATAGCACTTTCACTTCCTGCCATATAATAAGACCATATACAATCTCCAATTACTATACCGTTTTCATCATAACAAAATTGATCTAAAATATTTATGGCTAAATCGTATTTTTCCATTACACAAAGCGTTGAGGCGATTTGAACTTTTTCTCTCGGAGATATAGGATTATGTATATATTCCATTAAAAAGGGAATGCTTTTTTCTGCACGTAACCATCCTAAATACAGGATTGCATCGCAACGAACTCGTTCAGAGGTGTCTTTTGAGATTACATCTATATAAAAATCGATCACTTCAGGGCAATTCACTTTGCCAAGATACCATATCACATGGTGTTTCGGAATAGTTGAAGTATCGGAATAATACATGTTCGTATATTTGTCAATCCATTCTTTGGCTATTTCGCAATCCGTATATCGATATGATTCAAAGATATCTTTACCCGTTTGAATGTATTCTTCTCTCGCATGTTGATAGGGATTATAGTTTTTGTCTTTTTGAGCTGATACACAAAATGCAGACACTATTATTAGACAACTTAAAATAAAGTACTTCATTCCTTGCCTCCTTTCTTACGTTCCATTTCGGAAATTCTTTTTTCCAATTCTATAATATATAATGTTAATTCTTCGATTTTCTCTAAACCTCCAGCAATTAAACATTGCGAAACAAAATTTGCACAGTCTCCACCCAAACCATTATAATTATTATATGGGTTTCCCCAAGCCGTATCATAACTTGTTTGCGATTTTTCTCCATTCATTGTATTTCTGCCATCCCACCAATAATTAGCATAATCAGTAGCAGCTTGACGGTCATATGTCTGAGCAATAGTTGTAAATGATGAGCTTATTATAATAATAAAAATTATTTGTCGCATTTTTCCCTCCTTTTCATTTCTATATATTTTATAATAAATTGAGCTCTCTTAGCAATAAATTGATTTTCGTTTTTAGTATGTTCTTTTATTAAACGCATGGATTTTTTATCACCAATGGCTGCCAAGCCATAAAGAGCTGTTTGCATTTTATTTGTGTCTCCGCTTTTTAATGCTTCGATAAAAACAGGATAGGTTTTACGATGATAGACACCCCACTCAGCTAAATTTCTAGCTGCAGATAAACGCCTTTCCGGTTTTTTAAATTCATTTTTATAGAATTTAATAACCTTTTTATTTCCTGCAAAACTATAAACCGCAATACAATTTTCTTTTAGGATACCGTTTTCATCATAACAAAATGAATCTAAAACATCAATAGCTGAATCGTATTTTCCCATTACACAAAGTGTTAAGGCGATTTGATTTTTTTCTTTCAATGAATTTGTTTGATATGCATATTTCGTTAAAAACGGTATGCTTTTTTCTGCACGTAACCATCCTAAATACTGGATTGCATCACAACGAACCCGTTCGGAAGTGTCTTTTGAAATTACATCCATATAAAAATCGATTACTTCAGGACAATTCACTTTACCGAGATACCATATCACATGGTGTTTCGGAATAGTTGAAGTATCGGAATAATACATGTTCTTATATTTGTCAATCCATTCTTTGGCTATTTCGCAATCCGTATATCGATATGATTCAAAGATATCTTTACCTGCTTGAATGTATTCTTCTCTCGCATGTTGATAGGGATTATAGTTTTTGTCTTTTTGAGCTGATACACAAAATGCAGACACTATTATTAGACAACTTAAAATAAAAAGCTTCATTCCTTGCCTCCTTTCTTACGTTCCATTTCGGAAATTCTTTTTTCCAATTCTATAATATATAATGTTAATTCTTCGATTTTCTCTAAAAGGACAGCATTCATTTCACCCAATTGCACACCATTTTCTTTAACTTCTGTAGAAGAAGGAATTTTTGGGAGATGTTTATTTATTTTTATAAATGCTTCTAATTCTTTTAGAGACATTAGATTATAATCATTTGCAAAAACATAATCAGGCCAATATTTATCCATTGCATCTAGTCTAACTTCAACTTCTTGTGCATATATTTTTTTTGCGTTTACAATGCCATTGCCCCAAATTGTAAAAACTTCTTCTTCTGTACCACCGGTGTTTACTACGGAAATCGCCCTTGAATAGTCCCTATCTACTTTTATTAAAGAGGCTGAACTCCAATCGGTAGTAGCGGTATGATTTATTAAAGAGGCAGCATGCCACGTTTGTGTAGCATTAAA
>Ga0265294_10001611_pt1 | contig 30398 bp, 23 predicted proteins | sample MunlanPumphouse3_FD_192504 | JGI IMG/M metagenome (GOLD analysis project Ga0265294, IMG submission 192504) | Groundwater microbial communities from a municipal landfill in Southern Ontario, Canada - Pumphouse #3 | ecosystem: Environmental > Aquatic > Deep subsurface > Groundwater | place...
ATAATAATCTTTCCTTTTTATCTCTATTCTCCGAAAAATAGCATTATTCTATTGACAAATATAAGAACTATCTAATTTTGTTTTTGAAATGTGTTCCGGAATAGCTCAACGGTAGAGCAGGTGGCTGTTAACCACTTGGTTGGGGGTTCGAATCCCTCTTCCGGAGCCATTTTTTTGTAATTTTCACCTACAGCATTCACGATTTAATAATACTATAAATACAAAGAATTAGAAAAAACTATCAGACCTTCATAATAACTTATCATCGTTTCCATATTTAAAAAAACCTCAATATTAGATTTGATATTCTGAAAAATAATCTGAAAGATTTTTGTTTGAGTAATAAATATCTGCTACTAATTATCCTTAGTCGCCAATTGTTTTTTGGGGGGTCCTAATCTCATCCATTTTATTTAAATTCAGGTTTGACAATCCCTTTTTTTAGCTACTTCATATTCTCTTTCATTTTTTTGGGGTAAAATTATAACAAATTAGATAGACAGTATCTTCTGTTTTGTTGTCCCACTTCCATCCATTTTTAACCTTAAATATATCACCATCTATACTGCACTTAATGTAAATTCTTAATTAGCTCTGAATGAATATAAATAAAACTTGACTTTTCCCCTAAATTTTTTTTGTATATATAACATAAAATATAATATGGAAGTTCTATAAAGACGTGATGCTACGAAAAATAAGAATGTACCAAATTTAATAAAGGAAATTAGGAATAAACATATCTTTACATATGAACAATACGCACAGTTGATAGCAGTGACATTATCAACGATAAAAGCTATGTGAAAGGTACTCAGATTCCTCACCCCTTGTATTTCAGAAACTTTTTGAAATGTAAGAGGAAGGAGGGATTGAAAAACTCATAATATAACTTATTATGAATTTATGAATTCTACAATAGTTGGACTGGAAATTAAAATTCCAAATTACTGGAGCGTTAATTTATCAGAAAAAGAAAGCTTTAATATAATGCCATTTATTGGAATAATGCTTCTCATTCATAAACTTAATAAAAACTCAGAAAAAAGAGGAATGATATGCAAATAGAAAAAAATAAATACCAGGATTTTTTGATGCAAGTTAAAACCAGAATTCAAACATCTCAGGTGCGAGCTATTTTATCTGTAAATGCAGAGTTAATCTATCTTTACTGGGATATTGGACGAATGATAGATAAAAAACAAAAAGAGGAAGGGTGGGGTGCGGCTGTTATTCCGAATCTATCAAAAGATATTAGAAATGAATTGCCTGAGGTTAAGGGGTTTTCTGAAAGAAATATTGGTAGAATGATAGCATTTTTCAGGGAATATCCATGCTTAGACCAATTTTTGCCACAGCCTGTGGCAAAATTAGAAGAGAGAAACCATGCTCCAAAAATGCCACAAGCTGTGGCAAAAATGGCTGCAAAAACTATTATTGAAAAAATATACCCTATTATAACAAACATTCCCTGGGGACACAATATCATCCTTATGGAGAAGGTCAAGGATATGACTTCTCGCTTATGGTATATGCAAAAAACTATAGAAAATGGCTGGAGTCGTAATATGCTTCGTTCAATGATTGAAGGTAATGCTCATCAGCGGGAAGGCAAGGCGGTGACCAATTTTGATCTGCGTCTTCCATCTCCACAATCGGATTTAGCAAAACAATCTTTAAAAGACCCTTATATTTTTGATTTTCTCACTTTAGAGGAACCTTTTAGAGAGCGGGAATTAGAAGTTAGCCTTGTTCAACATTTAGAAAAATTTTTATTGGAATTAGGGCAGGGATTTTCATTTGTAGGACGGCAATATCATCTCAATGTTGGAGAAAATGATTTTTACATTGATCTTTTATTCTATCATCTTCGTTTAAGGTGTTTTATTGTAATTGAAATAAAAAAGGGAGAATTTAAGCCTGAATATGCAGGGAAAATTAACTTTTATTGTAATGTGGTTGATGATGTTCTAAAACACGAAACAGACAATCAAACCATAGGTTTGATCTTATGCCAAGATAAAAATACAGTTGTGGCAGAGTATGCATTGCGTGGATTCAACAAACCAATAGGTGTTTCTAAATATGAATTAACACGTGCATTACCAGAGAGCTTAAAATCTTCATTGCCAACAGTAGAAGAAATTGAAGAGGAATTAAAGAATGAAAAAACAAGCAAGAAAGTTGAATGAGGAATTGCAGGTGCCTAATATAAAAGCAAAAGAGTTAGAAGAACAAATATCAGAAAATTTAGCAAAGATTATGGGGAAAAAATGAAAAATAAATTAACCTTTATTGAATTATTTGCGGGTGCAGGTGGACTTTCTGAAGGGTTTATAAGAACAGGATTTCAACCAGTGGCATATATTGAAATGGATAAATATTCATGTCTTACACTTAAAACTCGTATGGCTTACTATTATTTAAGAAGACAGGGTAAAAGTGCTTTATATTCTGGATATATAAAAGGAGATATAACCCGGGAACAATTATATTCTTATATCCCGCAAAATCTTTTTTGCTCTATTATAAACGAAGAAATAAAGCAGGATACCCTGAGTGAGCTTTTCGGAAAAGTTGAAACAAATATGGAAAAGAACAATATAAAACAAATCAATATACTTTTAGGTGGGCCACCGTGTCAGTCTTATTCATTAATCGGGCGGGCTCGCGATCTATACAGGATGGAAAACGATACAAGAAATTATCTATATAAATTATATACAGAATTTTTAAAAAAATTTAAGCCAGAGATATTTGTTTTTGAAAATGTTCCAGGCTTAATATCAGCTTATAAAGGTCAATTATGGAAGGATATACAGGAATGTTTTTCTAAAGCGGGATATAAAATATCTTACAAAATACTCAATGCTTATGATTTTGGGGTTCTTCAGAATAGAAAGAGAATTATTGCTATTGGGTGGAGAACAGAATTAAACTTGAAATATCCAGAATTTAATAATGATTATATGGTTAAAAAATATAAAGTTGACGATATTTTATCTGATTTACCTCCAATAAAAGCAGGTGATAGATTAACAGCAGTTAAGTATGCTGGAAAAGCAACAGAATATCTTACAGAATATGGAATAAGAAATGATGAAGATATTCTTACCCTTCATATAGCCCGCAGGCATAATAAACAGGACACAATGATTTATGAATTTTATATTAAAAGCTGGTTTGAGAAAAAGGAGCGCCCTGAATATGACCAACTTCCAGAATATCTTAAAACACACAGAAACAGGACTTCATTTAAAGACCGCTTTAAAATTGTAGCACCTGACCTTCCATATTCTCAAACTGTTGTTTCACATCTTGGGAAAGATGGGCATTATTTCATACATCCTGATATCAATCAGTTAAGGTCAATCTCACCAAGAGAGGCGGCAAGGTTACAGTCATTTCCTGATAATTTTTATTTTGAAGGGTCAATGACATCGGTATTCAGGCAAATCGGGAATGCCGTTCCCCCACTGATGGCTGAAAAAATAGCTTTAAAGATCAGGGAGATGATAGGATGAAAAAAGATCTAATATTTAAGCCCCGCGCAAGATTAATTCTTCAACTAGGAGACCAACTCATTAAAAATGAAAGTATTGCATTTCTTGAACTCGTAAAAAATGCTTATGATGCAGATGCAACCAGAGTTAGTATTGTAATGGAAAAAGTTGATGACCCAGAGAATGGGAAAATAATTATAGAAGATGACGGATGTGGAATGACACCTGAAATTATAACAAATGTCTGGATGGAACCAGGAAGTGATTTTAAGGAAAAAATGTTCAGGGAAAACATCAGAACGCCAAAATTCAAAAGACTGCCACTCGGTGAGAAAGGGATAGGAAGATTTGCTGTTCATAAGTTAGGAAATCTAATTGAGGTTATAACCAGAGCTGAAAATAATCCTGAGGTTGTTCTTTCTATAGACTGGAGTCTATTTAATAAATCTGATTACCTTGAAAACATTGGTATCAAGATGATTGAAAGAGAACCTGTTTATTTTAAAAACAAAACAGGCACAAGAATAAAAATAAAATTAAAAACTGTATTTTCAAGGGGTAGTGTAAGAACCATTTATAGATCTCTTAACTCATTCTGTACACCGTTTAGTGATTCTCAACAATTTAAGATTGATTTCAAGATTGACAGGAAAGAATGGATTGAGGGACTCCTTTCCTGGGATGAGATAAAAAATTACTCTTTATTTAATTTTCTTTGTGAACTGAAAGGAGAAAAAATAATAAAATTCAGGTATGAGTTCACTCCATGGCCTGCAATGACAAAATTAAATGGAAGAATTGTTGATGAAAATAATGAATATATTAAGAAACAATTAATAATAACTGACAGTAAAGGCAATACAATTAATCTTGATAATTTTAAAATAGGACATATTAGATTTGAAGGTTTCATATTTGATAGAGATACCCGAATTCTTTCTCTTGGCGTTCATGATAAAAAGGGATTGAAAGAATATCTGGATATGAATGGAGGAGTTAAAGTATTCCGCGATGGGATAAGGATTTATGATTATGGTGAACCCGATAATGATTGGCTAAACCTTGATAGAAGAAGGGTAAATATTCCAGCAAAAAGAATAAGTAATAATATTATAATTTCTGCAGTTTATCTTGATAGAGAAAAAAGCATGGATTTAAGAGAAAAAACAAACAGAGAAGGTTTTATTGAAAATGAAGCATACAATGAATTAAAAAAATCTTTGATTTATTGTCTGGAGAGAGTAGAAGAGTTACGATATGAAGATAAAAATAAAATAAGAACAAATTATGGTCTGGAAAACAAGAAAGAACCGGTTGTTTCCACTATAAAAGAATTAAAAACAGTGGTTGAAAGTAAAATAAAAGAAGAAACTGTCAAAAGAGAAATCAATAAACTCCTTGATAGAATAGAAGGCGATTATGTGCAAATGAAAGAAGTCCTTCTTAAAAGTGCAGGGGCAGGTCTTACATTAAGTGTGGTTATCCACGAGATTGAGAAAATAATTGATGAATTAGAAAAAGTTGTAAAATATGAAAAATCTTCTGAGAAAATTATTAACCTTGTTAAACATCTGGCAGACCTTATAGAAGGCTATACTCTCATAATAAGAAAAACAGAAACTAAAAAATGGGATTTAAAGCAATTAATAAATCAAGCAATATTCAATATGGAATATCGCTTTAAAGTGCATAATATTGAAATAAAAAAAGATTATGAGAATAAAACAGATAAATTTGAAGTTAATTGTGCAAGAAATCTTGTATTAAATTCTCTTATGAATATAATGGACAACTCAATCTGGTGGATGGAGTATTCAAAAATTCAACATAAGAAAATTTTCATAACTATTTCTGAAAATATAGAGAAGAGTATAACAATAGTTATAGCAGACAATGGACCGGGATTAACACTTTCCACTGAAGAAATAATAAAACCATTTGTATCTGCAAAACCTGATGGAATGGGTCTTGGATTGCATATCGTGGATGAAGTTATGAAGGCTCATAAAGGATTACTTTTATTTCCTCAACCAGATGAGTTTGATATACCAGAGGAATTTGAAAAAGGTGCCATTGTTGCACTTGCATTTCAAAAGGAGGTTGTAAAATGAGTTTACCAGAATATGGGAGGGTTGTTATTATAGATGATAATATAAAAGAAGTTGAAGCGTTGATTAAAGTATTATCTAAACATAGAACATCCATAACTTATTTTACTGGGGCTAATAATGAATTACCGGACACTCCATTTCCTGATGTAAGAATTGTTTTTCTTGATGTTGTTCTTGAAGGGCTTACAGGAAAAGATACAAAGACAATTGTGTCCACCCTGATTGGGATTCTTGGGAAAATTGTCGATAAAAACAATGGACCATTTGTTATAGTTTTATGGACAAAGCATCCTGAACATGTAAAGGGTCTTAAAAAAGCCCTTAAAACAGAAAAATATAAATATATTCTTATTGACCTTGAAAAAAAAGATTTTTTTGATCAGAATGGAGGTTTCAAGCTCGATTCTTATGATTCTCTTAGAAATAGATTAAATGAAAAAATTGCTGGGATTGATATTTTTGATATATTCATCATATGGGAAAATATTATGAATAATTCAGCAGGTATAACAGTTAATGATTTTTCACAACTGATTAAGTTTAATGATAACTGGAATAATGATATGAAAAATATTTTTTATAAAATGGCTGAAGCTTGGGCTGGTAAAACTCTTAAGGAACAAAATACACAGAAAATTTTAAAAAATGCCTTATTCACTTTTAATGGGATTTTTAATGATATTTTTGAAGGTTTGATACAGAATGAAAAATACTCAGCTTATCAAGGTACTTTTTCTTCTAACAACATAAATGAAAAAAACAAAGGCAGAATCAATATAAAATTGTTGCTAGATTTCAGCGATCTGGAAAAGTTTTATCCGGGAGATGTTTACAGAATAAATAAAAATGCAAAGAATAGTTCTGAACTACTGAAGGATATTTTGGATATTAATAAGATTAATGATGAAAAATTTTTTAAAATAAAAAAGAAATCAATACAGGTATTTGCAGAAGTGACACCTTTATGTGATTTTCTACAGGAAAAAATAAAACTATACAGGGTAATAGAAGGATTCATTATTCCAGAAAAATATAAAGATGAACAAAACATTGATCATTATGTAAAAATAAAAAAAGCCGAATTTATTTATAAAACACCAGTTTTTACGTATAAAAATGAAATATATAGATTAATTCTGGACTTTAAATATTTTTCTTCTAAAACAAAAGATGAACTTAAAAACTTCTCCCCAATCTTCAGGTTGAGAAAAGAACTATTAAATGATATACAGATAAAACTTTCATCGCATATTAACAGAACAGGAATATTATTTATTGATTAATATGGTAAGAATACAACCCAACATTGTCAAATGGTATCGGATAAATGGACGTGATTTTCCGTGGAGACATACAAAAGACCCTTACAAAATAATGATTGCTGAATTTATGCTTCATAGAACAAAAGCAGAACAGGTGGTACCGGTATATTCTAAATTTATAGAAAAATACCCTTGCGTTAAATCTCTTTTCATGGCAAAAGGAAATGATATTAAAAAATTTACTGCTCATCTTGGATTACATTGGAGAAGCAGGCATTTTATTGAATCCGTCAGATATATCATAAAAAAGTTTGATGGGAAATTCCCTGATGATTATGATGAACTAAGAAAGATACCTGGAATTGGAGAATATATTGCAGGGGCAATAATGACAGTATCTTTTAATAAACCTGCTCCTGTGGTTGATAGCAACATAGCCAGATTTATAAATAGATATTACGGATTGAATCTTGATGGAGAACTTAGAAGAAAAAGAGAAATTATAAGAATTGCTTATGAACTTTTTAAATACAAAAATCCAGGGTTATTTCTCTTTGCTATTATAGATTTTACAGCAGTTATCTGCAAACCACGAATACCTTTATGTCAGAATTGTCCCCTGGAAAAAGAATGTGAAAATACGGAGATTACACTATGTAAGAATAAGATCACCAGGCCAAATCAGCAGCAAAAAAAGCAGGAAGGTAAAAAATATCAGAAATTGGAGATGGATAGTGAATAAGAACAAGACAAATCCGTGGATACTAAGAAAAATTTTTGCAATATGTCAGATTTAAGCTGGACGACGGTCTTTAAAAAGAGTAACACAAAATATAAAGTCATCACCGAAGAAAAAAGCAGAGATAAATAATTTATGGGTAAAGAAAAGAAATATCCAAAGGCAATTATAAACTGGCCTGAAGATGAAAGACCACGGGAACGTCTTTTGAAATTAGGTGCTGAAAATCTTTCTAATACAGAACTTTTAGCAATTATTTTAAGAGTCGGCTCAAATGGTAAAAGTGCTATTGATATGGCAAGGGAATTGATGAATGAATATCAAACTTTTAGAAATATTGACTCTAAGAGTTTTGCCGAACTTAAAAGAAAAGGCTTAGGTATTGCTAAAATTGCTCAAATAAAAGCAGCTATAGAAATTGGCAAAAGATTTCTTAATGACAAAAGTTTGACTAAAGTCAAGGTTGAAACCAGCAAGGATATAGTTGATTATTTTAAGCCTTCCTTGAGGGATATGAAAAAAGAAATTTTTAAAGCAGTTCTGCTTGACGGAAAAAATAAAATAATTAAAGAAGTAACTATATCAGAAGGAACTCTTACAAAAAGCCTTGTCCATCCAAGAGAGGTTATAAAAGAAGCAGTTATAGAATCTTCAGCGGCTTTGGTACTTATTCATAACCACCCAAGCGGTGAGCCTCAACCAAGTCAAGATGATATAGAAATAACTAATCGTATAATCTCTGCCTGTGACCTTGTAGGTATAAAAGTTTTAGACCATATTATCATTGGCGATGACAACTATTTTAGTTTTTTCAATGAAGGACTGATAAAGGAGGAGTAATAATGCCCAAAACCCTTTTTATTGAGGCTGCATACCAAGTGTTAAAGGAAAAAGGAGAACCATTAAGTGCAGAAGAAATAACTAAAATTGCCCTTGATAAAGGATTAATGAAGACTACTGGCAAAACTCCAGTGGCAACTATGGGAGCAAGAATTTATATGGATATGAAAACAAAGGGCAATAATTCTTTATTCACAAAAGTTAAACGAGGTGAGTTTGGTTTGAAAGAATGGCAAGAATTTGCTCAAAAGCAGGAAGTCTATGGATATAGAAAAGGTAGTTTTAAAGATGCAGCATATCAAGTTTTAAAATTAGAAAATAAGCCTTTAAGCATTCAAAAAATTACCGAAATTGCTATGAAGAGAAATCTGTTTACATCCTCTGGCAAAACTCCCGAGGCAACAATGGGAGCACAATTATATACAGATATCAAAAGATTGGGGGACCAATCCCCTTTTGTTCAATTGGGCAAAAACAAATTTGGATTACGAGAGTGGGATATTAGCGTTCTTAAAAATGAAATTAAAATTCAGGAAAAAGAAACAATAATTTCTGAGAAAAAGCGCTCTATTGTTGGAGACCCGATTAACTTTGAAGGATTGATTTATGGACCTTTAAATGAAAATGGAGTTATATTTTTATTTAGCAAGATTCACGATAAGTTGGAAATAAATATTGAAGCAATTCAGGCAACATTTCCTGACGCTATAGGTCGGAGGAAAACTACTAAAGGCTGGGAGGATGTTTGGATTGAATTTGAATATAAGAGTTCACATTTTAAGATTCATAAACACGATCCAAGTGAATGTGACCTTATTGTTTGCTGGGAACATGATTGGAAAGAATGTCCTATTGATGTTATTGAGTTAAAATCCGTGATACAAAAATTAAAGGGGTAACCTATGCCTGAAAAAGAATATAAACCAACTGAGGAACTTGAAGCAAAAGAAGGGTATGTAAAGGATTTTTTAACTAACCGATTAATCCGCTCTACCCCGGAGGAACAAGTTAGGCAAATTATGTTGATGAGATTGGTACAAGAATACGAATATCCTATAGAATGTATAAAAACAGAGTTTGAAATACAAAAAGGAAGTAAAAGAATTGGTCCCGCAGATATTGTAGTTTTTAAAGATGCAAAAAGCAAAGACCAGGAGAATATTTGGATTATTGTAGAAACCAAACGCAAAGAACGTTCTGACGGTATTGAACAATTAAAAAGTTATTTGGCTCCCTGCCTTAACACTAAGTTTGGGGATATGGTTTAATGGTAATAATATTGCCTATATTGAAGTAGTTAGAAATAGGGATTGATATTGATTCCAAGTATGTTGAAATTACGAACAATAAATTAGAAGATGTGAAACCGAGGTTAATTAGTGGATGTTATGTAAGTAATTTCCTCGATAAAGTAATTAACGTCAGAGATGAGGACTGGGATAAAATTAAAGAGGCAATTTTTTATCCCACGGGATCCGCTATAATTGGAAAAAAACGAAATCCACTTGCTTCATAAAAATGGAAAGATAGTAAAGTACCGAATGACTGAGAGTATTCAGAGCGACTTATTTTCAATATATGATGAAGATAAATGAATGCCACTTCATATAGCAGAGCGTATCTGGTTTAGCTATTACTTTACCTAAATTTCCCTTCGGGGAACTTAAGATACGCTCAAAATATTAGGTGAAATTACTGAAAAATAAAAGGGAGTAATACTATGAAAGAAGACCGACATTATACAGATTTGATCAATGCTCATAACATCTTGAGGCTCATAGGGAAACGCTGGGGGTTCTATGATACATATATGAAGAACAAAGACCCTGATGTGTGGTTCAAATCAGCAAATATTCCTATTATAGAGGGGTTGCTTCTATTTGGTTTTGTACATAGCTGGGATCCGTATTTTCAAGGGGATTTGGTCAATTTTTTTAATATATACAAGGATATTTTCTCAATTATTAAAAAGTTTGAACACACAACGATTATAAATATTGATCTTAGTAACGAAGTCAAAAACTCTATATCCGAAATATTCGATAAAATTGCTAGGTCTTCCAAAACACAACGACTTGAATCCACTGATGCAAGTAAAATACTACACGCAATAATCCCAAATCTTTTCGTAATGTGGGATAGAAACATCCGGAAGGCAATTATAGGAAATAAGGAACGTGATGGTAGATGCTACGCATTTGAGTTTTTACCAAAGATGCAAGAAGCAGCAAAAGAATATCTGGATGACTATGTCAAAGAGAATGGAGGCAATTATGAGTCCGCTACCCTTCAGATTTCAACGATGGCTGATAACCACACTCTGGCAAAATTGATTGATGAATATAACTATGTGAGATATACAAAGAAAATAAGTTTAACAGATATTCGTAATACGACTCTATGAAGAAGAGTAAGGCAACATTGCCTAAAAGAGTGTATCTGGCTTAGTATAGTAGATTAGGTTTTTAGGACAGCCCAATAAGGTGTGCTTGACATAGGGAAAACAATGAAAAAAAGTACAACCGTGGGAGGTTCAAATGAAGAAACGCAGAACTTATAGTGGCAAGTTTAAGAGCAAGGTTGCCATAGCGGCAATCTAAGGCAAAAAGACAATAGCGGAATTGGCATCGAAATTTTCATTACATCCGAATCAAATCAGTCAGTGGAAGAACCAATTGTTAGCGAGATCTGAAGAGATCTTTTCCGACAAGCGAAGAAGAGCTTTTGATAACATTTTTATAGAGCGGTTCTGGAGAACAGTAAAGTATGAAGAAGTATATATCAAAGAATATCGGGCAGTTATCGATGCCTATTCAGGATTGAAAGGATTCATCAAGTTCTACAATGACGAAAGATTACATCAATCATTGGGTTATAAATCCCCTTCAGAAGTCCACCATCAATTCTTTGCTTGACGAAAATGGGATTGGAGTTCTAATGTTTTTGGAAGAAAAAATTGAAGGAAGGAAGGTGCAGTTTTTGCCCTTTCTTCTTTCAAAAAATATGAGAAAATACACCTTAAAGAATACGGGATTTTGTCCTAACAAAGTAATCCACTTCAGTATGAATATTATTCTATCATCAAATTATTTATAAAAAAAGTATAAATGACGCTACATTATTGTAATCATATATTGGTTTTCTTATTAGATTTGATTAATAAGACCGGTCCTAATCCTTAAATAAATCTATATATTTCCAGAGCATGAAAAGTCTATTACGGGAATAACCAGTAATTTCTTTCAACAGACCGCAATTTAAGAATTTCTGTATTAAACTATTAGCGGTAGCAAAACTTATATTAAATTCATTATTTACTTCTTTAACACTAACAATAGGATTAGAAAATAAAAATAAAAGTAATTTATGGGCTAACTTAGATTGCCTTCCAAATCCCAATATTCTATTTTCATAGTCTTTTTTTAAATCTATAATTTTCTCTAAGGTAATTTTACTATCTTTAGAAGTCTCAATAACACCAGAAAGGAAAAATTTTAACCAACTTTCCATATCATTTATCAGCCTTACTTGCTGAAGACGATCAAAATAAATAGCTCTATTCTTTTCAAAAAACTGAGAAATATAAAGAACAGGTTTCCCCAAAAACTGATACTCTATTAAATGTAAGATTATTAAAAGTCTACCGATTCTACCGTTTCCATCTAAAAATGGATGAATTGTCTCAAATTGATAATGAGTCATTGCAATTTTTATAAGCAACGGAATATCTAATTCATCATTATGCCAAAATTTTTCTAAATCAGTTAAAAGTTCTGGTAATTCATCTGGATTAGGAGGAATATAAATAGCATTATTTAAATTTGAACCCCCAAGCCAATTTTGACTCGTTCTAATTTCTCCTGGTTGTCTTTCTTGACCTCTAACTCCTGATAATAATATCCGATGAGTATCTTTTATTAATCTCATACAAAGAGGTATATTTTCTAATTGCGATATAGCATAATTTATTGCTTTTATATAATTTTGCACCTCTTCCCAATCATCCCTCTTTTCTGGAATAACCTCTTCTAAAGGTAATAAAACCTCTTCTATTGCTGTTTTAGTACCTTCAATTTTACTTGAAGTTGTAGCTTCTTTAACTAAGTGCATTTGAATAAAGAAATTAACATCCGGTATTAACATTGAATATGCACTAAGTTCATCTAAAAAAAGAACTGCTTGTTCCAGCAGTAAATTAATCTTTTTGTCTTTCCACTCAAAAGGCTTATTTATTAAAGAAGGGCTAAATGTTTTATATTCATATTCCTTACTTTTATAAATACTCCTATAGGTCCCCGAAACATATTTAAGAATAGGCATTATTCCTCACTCTTTTTGGTATTATATGAGAAAATTAAACTCTATAACTCTTTACTTATATTCTAAATCTAAAATCTAAATAAAGAAATTTATATTTTAAGTTTGAAGCTGAACTTGAAATAAGGAAATTTATATTTTAAGTTTCAGACATAAGGTGAAATAAGGATTTTTCAAATTTATATTATATATAATTTTAACCTTTGGGAGGATAAGGATCATGACCATGGGAATCCTTTTGTTGAATCCTACCATCTTTCTTATGTATTATTAATTCTTCATTATCTTTCTTAGATAATTTTCTCGCAAAATCTACGGCTTCCTTTTTTGTACTGAAATTCTTAATAGATTTTTCTGAATTTTCTCTCTTGACTTTCCACTCATTATCTTGATTAATAACATGGATGGGGCGATTATTACTTTTACTCATTTTTAACTTCTTTACATATTATAATGATTTAGATTACACTTATCAAAATTCATAAAATTTTATAAGTTTGTATTTTTATGCCTTAAATCCCAGTAATTCAAACAATTGACTTTGCCATTTATCTTCAAGGAAAAGGATATGATTATCTAAATAGTCCTCTTTGGTGGATGGATTTGTACTTTCTTCAATAAGGTCATTATAAGTTGTGATGGAAAGAATAAATGATTCCAGAGTGATATTATAATTCCCCCAGCGCTTTTCTATATTCTTAATTTCCTTACATAATTGTATTTTTTCGTCAGAAATCTCTTTATGATGTTCCAAACCTTTAGGGTCTATAAAGACTATAGTTTGTTTTTCACCTTCCTTAATCCACATTATAAAATCTGGATAGAAGGAATGCAGATTAAAAAATCCAACCCCGCTTTTAGGGTAATTTCTTAAAAGATATATCTCTATATTTCTGTTTTTCAAAGGGCAGTCAGGTGAATTTAAGAAATCTTTTAATCCCAGGACAAATTTCTTTTCACTTTCAACTAATCCTTCAGGAGAAATCTTTTTAATCTTTGGGTCATTAAGTAAAAGTGGAACATAGAGATGTCTATCAAAATAGAGCAAAGGTTGAATGCTTTCATTATTTAAGTAGGGAAGGTTTTGTAAATTGTCTATGAGTTTATTTATTTTTTTAATAATATCCTCACTCTTATTTTGGTTATCTTGTTCTATTTGTATAGTATAGCCATAAGAATCCTCAGAGATTTTAAATATATTAAAGGTAGATTCCTTTTCTAATGGCTTATAATAAGAATTATCTTGCTCAAAATTCTTCTGATAATCTTTATAATATTTATCTATCAGCTTCTTTAGCAATTGAAGAATAATACTTTCCAATCTGGTGATATCATCTTTATTTTTTATTTCAAAATTATCTTTTAATCCCATCAATTTATATCTACCTGAAAAGATAAAATCTTTAATTATTATAGGATTTATAATCAGATTCCAGTAATCTCTTTCAGCTTTATAATCACAGATTTCAATCCAGATTTTATCCCAATCAATAATCCTTTCCAGAAATTCTTTACTAACTTTATCGTTGATGAAAGAAGAAATACCGTTTTTTATTTTAAGATTTAGGTTAGTGAGGCTTTTTTCTTTATCAGTAGTATTGCTTATAGTTTTTTGAATAGTTGGAGAAAGATTTAAATTAATGCTAATATCTTGTGGTATATCTTTCAAATATAAAAACACTTCTTCTTCAAAATTCTTGTCTGCTCGGACAACAGTAAAGAGGGAATTCCATTTATCTTGATGACGGAATTCAATAGGTATATGATAAGTTTGTAAAATAACTTCTTCTTTCATCATCGTTTCTAAAAATGTATTCAAGTAATTAGCCTGAATGCCATATATATTTAAAGTCTCCAATTGAGAAAGATCTTTGGGAAGACCCCTTTTTAAGGTCATATCTTTGCCCTTAATTCTAATGCCTCTGCCAAATAACTGTATAATCTGAGGTCCTTCTCCTTTGCCTACATTTAATAAACCCATTGAAGAAACTCTCCAGGTATCCCATCCTTCAATAAATTTTTTAGCACCGATAAGGACATTTAAGGTAGAATCAGTTTTTTTAATGGAATCAAAAAGCGAATCGGAAATAGCATCACTTTTAATCTCTATAGGAGATTCGGATTTTTGCCCCAGTCTCTTTTTAAATTGACTTACATCTCCTATATTTATCACTCCAAAATAAGGATTTTCTCCAATTTTCAGTCCAATTTCACCTTCAGCATTTTTTATCTCGTATAAAGCTAAGGCACCTTTGCCACCAAATATCTTTTTAAAGATATCATCTATCAATAAATCTAGGGATAAAATGCCTTTCTCGGTATCTTTATAAATATTATTTAAAGCTCTAAACTTATTTACAAATAAATCTGTCCCCAGATCATCTTTTAACCCTGAGTTATAATTTAATAGCCTTATAATCCAATCTCTAAATTCAGTATCTCCTTTTATAAATTTATAAAAGAATTCAACAATTTCTTCCACATCCGTCTTATCTTTATTTATTTTAGTTCCCGTAACTGAAGTGCCCACATAAATCCATAAAGGTTTTTCCAGATTATATTCACTAGCTATCTCGGTATTTTGTTCATATAAAACCAGTTGCTCAAAATAGTCTAGCAGATTGGCAATAAACATAATTCTGGAGAAATCGCTTTCCTCTGTCTTAAGGTCTTTCACATTCAGGACAGAAAAGTTTTTACCATAGTCATCCAGATAAAAGTATTTGTAGGAATAATCAAAGACTATTGCCTTAGCATATTCAGATAAAGTTTTCTTATCCTTTTCATCCAGAATCTGCCCAAAGGTTGCACTGTATTCAAAAACCAGGCCATTTTCTGATAATCTATTTCTGATAGTGATCCATCTTTCTTCTTCCGATTTTTTACCTTTATGACCCTCATCAACAAAAACCAGATTTCTCCCTTCAAAATCTAAGACGGAAACCGTTACCCCTTTACCTTTCTTTTCTTCCACTAACTTAGTTATCTCTATGATTAAAACTTTTTCATCTTTACTACTATGGATAGTTTCTAAATTCTCTGAATAAAACTTGCATGGGATTCCACTTTTCTCCATTTCTTCAAAATGCTGTCTGGAAAGTCCTTCATTGGGAGTGATAAGAAGTATATTTTCTGGTGAAAAAAGATTATATTTAAAAAACTGAAGATAATTTATATGCATAATTAAGGTCTTTCCCGAACCAGTTGCCATCCAGAATGCTACCTTCTTTAAATCTTTGGTTTTAAAATCTTCCAGTTCTATTTTATTTTCATCTTTATACGCATGAAGGAATCTATTTAGCTCATAAATAAATTCTCTTTCTCTATTCTTTAAATTATCCAGTAGAATTTCGGTAAAAAGCACTGCCAGATATTGAAAATACTTTAAATTAAAGCCTGGACGTCCACTTTTGATATTCTCTACATAGGAATTAATATTCTTATCATATCTGAAAAGTATATCATCTGAAAGAATTTCATTATTCCTCTTAGGAAAAGAAGAAATAAGGATATTATAAAAATAGGACCTGCCATCACTTTCATAACCGAGGGAAGTATCTTTTAATTTTAGTTGAAAATCTTTAAAATCTTCAATCCCGAAAAGGGAAAGCATATATTTATTCAATACCAGATACTTTTCTATCTTCATCTTTCTTAGCCCATTAATCTTTTAAATTCGCTTTCTATAGACCTGATATCTGCTCTAAAATCTTTAAAATCACGGGTAAGTATGCTTTGACCGTTAATATAAACCACTTTGGGACTCCAATCCCTTATTTGTTCTGTAATAAAATCCTTATCTTTCCTGTAATCTTCTTCTTCCCAGTTTTCATCATTTTCGCGCCAGACAATGGCTATCTCATTATTATCCTTTTCACCATCAATAAAAAGATATTTTCTCCCTGAATTTCTCACCTTTAATTTTTTAACCTTTAGCCCCAGAAGATAATTAAAGGTCTCTGGTAGGTCTACTACAATTTCCTCCGGTTCTCCCACCTCTTCCAGATTAACTTTAAGTTTGTAGCTAAAGGGATTCTTTAATTGGTCTATATTCAATAAAGAAGGATTATCTCTGGTTTCATATTCCAGAAAATAACGCAGAAGATATTTATCTCTTAATTCAACTTCCATCTGTTCATTATCTAAGGTATTAATCTCTAAATTATCCAGCGTATCTTCATATTGTTCCAGAATTTGATATTTAAAGAAACCTCCTGCTTTGTTCTCATTATATCTTTCTTTAACATCCTTCTCCTTGGAAATCCCACTTTTATCATAAAACAGAACCTTTTTCATTCGCGGTATAACTACAGTCCAAAAATGGTCTCCCATTTCTATACCTATCCATTTCCTACCTAATTTTTGTGCTACCGCAGTTGTAGTGCCACTTCCTAAAAAGAAATCTATAACTAAATTTGTTTCATTTGATGTTGTTTCTAATATTCTTCCTATAAGTTTTTCAGGTTTTTGGGTCTCAAAGTATATTCCTAATAATTTTATACTTCTTTCTATAGCTGTCATAGCGGTTGAAAACGAAGGAATATCTACCCAATAATCAGGTGAAATTTTCCCTTCATAATCTACTTGGTGTCTTCCTAAAGATTTAGTTAATTCTGTTTCTCCTTTTCTAGGAACATATTGAATTTTAAAATAATAATCATCGCTTTTTGAATAAAGGAATAGATTTTCATGATTTTCTTTAAATTTTTTTTCAGAATATCTAGCCTTTTCATATGCCCATATTATCTCATTTATAAATAGATCCTTACCAAAAATATCATCCAAAATGATTCTTCCATAATAATTAGCTCTAGGATCTAAATGTAAACATATAATACCTTTATAATTTAACAAGATTCTTGCTATATCTATTCGATTTTCCATTAATGTAAGCCATGTAGAATTCTGATATTTATCTAAATACGCAAAATCACTACCTGTATTAAAAGGTGGGTCAATATATATAGTTTGTACCTGTTCTTTATATTTTGTCAGAATAGTATTGAGTGCTTGCCAGTTTTCGCTTTTTATAAGTAATCCATCCAGAATATCATCTAAGTTATGATTTTTTGTAAGGTTTTCCAGTAATTGTTCTTTGAACTCTTCGGGAAAATATTTAGTATCCAGAGGTAGTTTCTTATACTCTGTATCCAATAAATCTTTTCTTAAATATAAATCTTCCTCTTTTTCAATCTTGCCAAAATCCAGTTCTTCCCATTCTTTTAATTGTTGTTCATTTTTAAGAATAGTTTCTTTAAGGTCAGATAAAAATTTTTCTCCTGCATATTCTTTAATCTTATCCAGAGTAATAACATAATCCGTACTTAAGACGAATTTTTTCTTTTCCCATAATCTCTTTTGAAAATCCTCTATCTGAGCCAGAAAATCTATGATATCTTCTCCAATTTCACGCACCATCTTGGCTCTGGTTATATGTTTATCCAGGAATCTTTCCTTTTCCAGAGTATCTATATTTAAAACCTCATTTTTAATGAAATAATCCAGTTGTTCAGAGAGAAATTTCTTCAGATTTTTATGAATAAAGTAGTCCTTAGTGTTTTTGGCAGCAAATCTATTTAGTTGATATTGCAATAAGGGCAACTCGCTTTTATATTTTTGACTTAGTGGATCTTTCCAATAAATATCCTTTATTTTCTTTATAAGCTCATTAAAAATGTTTTCATTAATTTTCTCTTGCTTGGAAGCATTGCTTCCCCCTGCAACATCATATTTATTAACTTCACTTTCAGTCAATTCTCTATATTGAAAACGAATCATAAGAGTTTCTTTATCAACAAACTCTAAGGAATTTTCATCATCCAGGACAAAAAATCGCTCCTTGGTAGCTTTTTTTGAGCCCAGTTCTTCTTTAGCGGCAACAATACGGAAAATTACCTTATGATTATTAAATTTGAAGGTATAATCTCTAAAAAGCATCCCTGTTTTGGTATAATACTGATCATAACTAGACCAATAAAGTTTAACCTCTTCTCCATTATAGGGAATGGCATATTTATGACCCTTTATGGAATAGCGATATTGAGGTATAAAATCTCCTTCTTCATAATAACGAGAGAAAAAGATATTCAAATCATTATAAACCTGATTCTTTATCTCATCAATATTTTCTATTTCTCTTTTGCGATCAAGGATTTTAAGATATTTTTGCCCTATATTTGTGTCTTTGAATTCTGATTTTAATTCACCCTCTAAAGTGATAGCATTTTTATTTATATTATTATATATTTCTTCTCTTGCTTCTTTCAGCTCTTTTTCAATATTTTCCAGTTTTTCGCCCTTATGTTTTGAAAATGCATCTTCTACATTCTTTACTAAATCTGTAGTGATGAATTTATCAATTTGCTTTCTTTTATGATTGAGAATTCTATAGATACCAAAATCTAAATCGGAAGCATCAAATTGAAAAAGGTCTTTAAGTAAATTTTGAAATCTCTCCAGGAATGTGGCATTATTATTACTATTTCCCATACAGTTCTCCTTAGCTACTGGCTAATTTTTTTACTATTTTCACCCTTTAACATTGAACCCTCAGTGTCAAGATAATTCGGACTTGTAATATTTACCTCAATGCTTATTAAATACTACTTCCTTTTAACATATAAGGTTATATAGTTCTATCCTTTCGTTAAGTTAAAATAATCAAAAGTTCCATATGTTTGTTCAATCCTCTATCGCATTAACTTCTTTCTTATTTTATATAAAGAAATAGCCAACTGAAGAAACACACTATTTTTTTATTTTTATTACCATCAAGAAAAACATACTCAGATAAGGAATAAGATATATTTGTCTTTTAATATTTTTATCAGGATATGAGATATCCATTTCTCAGGAAGTCTTTTCTAAACATATAAATGAAAGCTTCTCCGAAGCTTGGAACGATGAGTACATCATTGTAAAACAAGTTTTAATCCATATTTAAATATGAAGCTTAAGAATGTTTATTCTACTACCTCTATAAAATATCTCTTACCCCTTTTTATAAATTCCAAAATATTATCAAATGGACAATAAGAATGGTAAAGGAACTTTAACAATTTTGTCATTTACAATTTCTAAATTTTTGCTCCCAAATATAATTCCATAAATACCATTTACTTTTTTCAATGTATTTTCTACTTGTTTGATTTCTTCTTTACTAAAACCTACTTCAATTACAATATTTTCATTATTATTTAAAGTTAATATAAAATCAGCTCCTCTTTCTGCTGCGTCATAAGATAATTTTGTTTCGCCAATATCTCTATTCTTTTTAAGATCTTTTTGATAAAGCAAGGTGAAATAGTCTTCTAATTTTTTACCTTCAATGCCTGAAAGAAAATAATTATTAAGTATTGCAGCTCTTAAAGAGGGAGTGATAAACAAGAATTTAGGTGTTTTTCTTGCACTTCCATAAGTATGGCTGTAAGCAGGAATTTTTACTAATAATCCAGCAATTATTAAAACTTCAATTAATCTTTCTAAAGTTTCCTGTCTTGGGATCCTTAGAGTATCTTGAAGTTTATGATAACTTATAACATCAGATTGGGCAAGTAGATAAAGTAACTCACTAATTTTTAAGATGGTATTTGATTCAAACCTTTTAATAGTTAAGATATCTTTGATTATAATTCCATCTATCACAGATTTAATAAGTTCCATTGCTTTCAATTCATTTTCAAGCTTTATAGTTGAAGGAAATCCTCCAGATTTAAAAAAATTGTCTTCCGTTCCTATGGGAACATTTTTAACAAAATATTGCTCTATTATTAAATTTTTAGATTTAAGATAATTAAAAACTTCTATAGCACTATGAGAATTAAAGAGAGCGTTTTGAAGATTATCAGATAAATGAAGTATAGGGTATTTATTGTATTTTAAAATCAAATTTTCGCTAAATTTCATAGGATAAATATCCCATACTTCTATTCTTCTTTTCAAATCCGAAACCATATTTATCTGTAAAGCAGAGGAACCAGTAGCAATGATTAAGATATCGTTATTCCCCTTACTTCTGTCAAAGATATTTTTTAAAAATAAACTCCAATTGTCATCAAAGTGAACTTCGTCTAATAAAATTAGAATTTTTTTATTTGGCTTTTCAAAATGGAAATCTTCTATTTCCTCATAAAGGTTAAAAAAATCATTTAAGCTTATATGTTCAGCATATAATTGGCTTACATCGAGATACAATCTTTTATCTAATTTTCCTATATTTTCTAAAAGTAATCTATCCTTTTTCGGTTTCACATATTTTTCTATTGCAAAAGCTTGAGCCAAAAGTGTAGTTTTACCAATACCTCTTATTCCAGGCATTAAAATAATTTTTTCTGTTTCCATTAATTGATTAGTTAATAATTTTTCTATAGATTTCTTGAACTTTGAAAATATATAACGAGTGGGTAATAGTTTCATATTATCATCATATATATAACCATCAATCCTTTGTTTGAGAAGGGATTGCCACCTTCTATAGAATTGCAAAATATTTTCTCTATCCATATAAAAATCCTTTATATTACTATTACAATAGTAACTGATTATATATTCAGTCACTATTATAATAGTATTTGTTATATATTAAGGCGTTATTTATTTTTTATCTTATACTTACATAATTTATAAGTTCTCTTAATACCTATAAATATAATATTTGCATATTCTTCAAATCGTCAAGCTTTAAATATTATATATTTGAAAAAAGAGAAAGAAAGAGTAGTTGATAGTGATCAAGTAAAAAGCTTTTATACAAACTCTCATAAATTCGTAAGAAACAAAACATAAATCATATCATATATTTTGATAGGATCAAAATGTAACAATCTTGCAAAGCCGTCAGGTTTTTGTTTTCTTAAAAAGTAAATATAACTATAAAGTCTGTCTTACACATCACTTATAAATGAAAGCTCCTTCGGAGCTTGAAACAATGAGTACATCGTTCCACCTATTTTTTCCCTACCGCAGCAATGTATATTACAAATTCTTCTTCTCCATCTATGCCCAAACAATGGTTCATTGCTTCATCCACAAAAGCTCCTATCATACAGGCACCAGCTTGAATAGCTTCAGCGGCAAGATGGACATTTTGTCCTATATGTCCAACATCAACATAGAGATAGCGATAAGCTCTTTGCTGATATCTCCAGCTGGCACGATAAGGAACGGCAGTAAAGATAAAAGTTACAGCATCCTCTATAACCATTGATTGTTCCAGGCAAGCTTGATAAATTTCCTGGGTTATTTCAGATGAGGTATTGATTTTAATCAGAGTATGTTCCAGTGGATGATAATAATAAAGTCCTGGTTCCACACTTTCAACTTTATTGATGAGCAGGTAACATTCCATCGGATGACGGCTTCCTGCAGAAGGGACATTGCGTCTTGTAAACTCATTATATATAGTACTATGGTATTCTTTCACCCAGCAGGTTGCCCATAACATAAAGGAAAGTTCCTGAAGAGAAAGAGGTTTATTAGAGTATTTTCTCAGACTTTTTCTCTGATTAATAGCTTGAGCAAGTGTGATTTCTGGCATAGTTAAACTATCTGGAGCTGGAAGTACAATTTTTTCCCTCGTTCTTGCTTTTATTGCAGGAGGATGAGGCAAACCTTTTTGCTGGTCACTGATATCTTCATAGAGGTAGCTGGTTAAGCGGACAAAATCCGGTCCAATAGTTTTTGCTCTATCTCTTTCTTGTAAAATCTGTTGCAATGTTTCGGACAAACTTTCTTCCATCTCTTGATATTCTTCCTCTGTAAGAGCAAGTTCTTTCATTATCTCTTCTTTAGTAGATCCGTGGACTTTACCATAGAGAAAACTGAAGCTTTTCAAATCCATTGTTACTCCTTTATTTCAATCTCCCAGACAGATTCCTAAACCACGAGCAGTATGCACCAGATCGGAATCTGGACTAATGTAATTATATTCTTTTATAGCATCTATGATTGGCACAGCCACGATATTGGGATGTCTATAGGAAACCATATATCCCCATTTTTCTTCCAGAACCAGCTCAAAAGCTCTAACTCCAAATTGAGAGGCAAGAATGCGGTCAAAAGCATTAGGACGTCCACCTCGTTGCAGATGACCAAGTATGGATGTCCTGATTTCAATCTCACAACCTGCTTCTTTCAATTCTTGTTCCAGCCTTAATCCTGCACCATAAAGTCTTTTCATCCCCCCAGGTTCCTGTTCATCAAGATAACTTAAAGAGCCACCTTTCGGTTTTGCTCCTTCTGCAATGACGATATTGGCAAATTCTTTCCCGGAAGCTATACGACGATTCAGTGATTCTATTACAGAATGTATATCATAATCAATCTCTGGAATAAGGCAGACTTCTGCCCCACCAGCAATAGCAGAATGAAGAGCAATCCAGCCAGCATAGCGTCCCATAACTTCTAAAATAAGGATTCTGTGGTGACTGGCTGCGGTTGTCACAAGTTTATCTACTGCATCAGTGGCAATATCTACAGCGGTTTGAAAGCCAAAGGTAAAATCTGTTGCAGAAAGGTCATTATCAATAGTTTTGGGCACTCCGATAATATGACAACCCAGTTCAAACAATCCTTGAGAGATTTTTTGCGAGCCATCACCTCCAATATTGATAATAGCTTCTATATTTTGATTACGGATTCTTTCCATAAAATCGGCGGAACGGTCCATTACTGTCCAGGTTCCATCGGGATTTTTAACGGGCCAGGAAAAAGGACCACCTCTGTTAGTAGTTCCAAGAATAGTCCCACCTTGAATATGAATTCCAGCAACTTTTTCTGGTGTTAATTCTACCAGATGGATAGGGTCCAGCAGGATGCCATTGAAAGCATCAATACTTCCCAGGATTTCCCATTCCGGTTCCTTTTGTGCTCTTTTAACGATAGCACGGATAACTGCATTCAATCCGGGACAATCCCCTCCTCCAGTAGCAATTAAAAGTCTTTTCTTCATTGTATATCTCCAAAATTATATTCTCTGAGGATACGCTGACAGACCTGTTCATTAACCGTTAAAATCTCCTCCAGCGAGGGTTCTGGCTCATTTATACAGTTCTGTACTGCTTCCTGACAAATCCGATATATATCAGCATATCTAATTACACCAGCCTGAAAGAGACGCAATGCTGCTTCATTAGCACTATTAAGCACCGTCGGTAAAATTCCTCCCGCATAAGCCACCTGAAGACCTAGAACAAAAAGAGGATAGCGTTCCGTGGGAATGGGAGAAAACTCCAGCTTTCCCAGATGCTTCAAATCGGTCTGCACTAATTTTGAGGGTAAACGCTCTGGATAGGATAAAGCATAGAGAATAGGCAATTTCATATCCGGTTGACTCATTTGAGCAAAAATCGCACCATCAATGAATTCAACCAGTGAATGCACCACGGATTGAGGATGCAGCACGCAATCTATCTGCTCAAAATCCAGATTAAAAAGCCAATGCGCTTCCATAACTTCCAATGCTTTATTGAACATCGTTGCAGAATCAAGCGTAACTTTCGTCCCCATAGACCAGTTAGGATGTTGCAATGCCCTATCTAAGGTTATATTTCCCAGCTCATTTAAAGGGATATCCCGTAGAGCACCTCCTGAAGCTGTTAAATAAACTTTTTTTATTTCATTATGTGGATGCCCCTCTATTAATTGAAAAATTGCACTATGTTCACTATCCACTGGCAAAATTTTACTCCCTTGTGACTTTATGAGTGGCATCAAAAGATGTCCTGCCATAGCCAGTGATTCTTTATTTGCCAGAGCCAGATCTTTCCCGCGTTGAGCAATGGCAAAACTGCTTTTCAAACCTGCAGAACCGCTGATAGCATTCAAAGCAAGGTCATAATCCTCATTCTTTAGCAAATTTAGTAGCTCAGATATGCCAAAATATATATTTATATCAGGATATTGATTTTTGATAAATGCTTGCTGAACAGTATCTTCTATACCAGTGAGAACAAGCTGAGGTATGGATAGTTCACAAGCTATTTCGCAGAGCTTATGCCAGTTTAGATGAGCAGAAGCAAGGGTAATAGCAAAATGTTCAGCTTGCTCTTTTACTACTTCAATAGTGGAAGAGCCGACGGAACCTGTTGCTCCAAGCAGAGCAAGTTTTACCATTTATAGTTCAGGCTCAACCTTTGAGAGGAACCCAAGGCATCAGGTGAGCCATTAACCCAGGCATAGTCAATTCCGATATTTTTATAGTTAATTCCCAGGCCTGCGGTAAAGCAATCAATATCCCATCCTGTCATAATTTTCAGTGCTGGAATAGGTTGAGCCATCATTCCGAAATGAAAATCAGCACTTATGGGTCCAGCTGATATTGTGGAAGCATCACCTCTGTCTTCAGCATAAATTTGAGTGCGTAATGCCGTGTGGAAAGGAATCTTATGCATAAAAAGAGAGAAATCATAACCCGCTTCCAGATCCAGATTGGGCAAAGCTATCTCATAGGTTCCATTTTCCCATATAATCTGAGTGGAAAAGCAATCCCTGAGGTTAACTCCGATTTTAAAATCATTTAAAGGTTCCCAGAGCATTCCCAGATCTGCTCCAATGCCAAAACCATTATTTTCTGCTAAACTGCGATATGCCAGCTTAGGACTCAGTCCTAAATGCAGATTATTTTTAATAGAGCGTCCCAGACCAAGAGTGAAAATAAAATCATTATTACTAACGGTTTTCCATACTTGAGGGCGATTATCATTACTTAACTCCTCATCCGGATTTTCCAGTTCCGTAAGTTTTATCTTATCTATTCCCAGATGATTAAGTTGCAAAGAAGTCCGGGTCTTAGAACCAAATATAACAGAAAACTGGTTTTGTTGCATCAACCCTTCAAAATGCTCCACTCTCATAACTTCAACCCCATTTTCTTCAGCTAGAGCAAGTAGAGCTGGATTCCACCATCCTTCAGCTAATGATGAGCTATAAGTCAGACCAGTATTCCCCATAGCTTGATTTTGCACTCCGGGACTAATCTGGAATATCTCACCAGCATATTTGGTTGCATTTAGAGACATCATAGCTGCCATAAATAGCATTATTATAATGAACTTCTTCATAATATCACTCTAAAAGTCAATCTCTAAAAAGAAAGAAATTAGTAAAGCTTTTTTATGTTACCCTGAAAATAAAAATAGATTCAGTGATAATAGAAGATTTATCCCGTAAAAATACTTCACTGGAAAAGAGCAGGATTTTCCTCTATAAATACATCTCTCATATGGAAAAAGTTGTTTGTCCGGTTACTAAAAGAGGTTAAACTATAATAACCGAAAGCACTAACCAAAAGAGAGCCCAAAGCATCTACAATTAAATCCTCCATCGTGTCCAACACGCCTAATCTAGTGTCAAAATAGCCATAGACAAGCTCTAAATTTCTCGCTTTTTGCATATTAGAACCTAAAATCACATCCACCCCATATTCAAAAAATTCCCAAGCCACACATATCATCATTGAAAAACAAAAAGCATAAAGAGCAATAAAAAATGGACTTAGTTTGTTATGTATATTGACATCTTTATTTTTAGTGTACACCATTAAGAAACCAGCATATCCCAGAAAGGGTGTAGAAATAAAATGTACGATGATATCCCACACACTGAATAAATAATAAAAATGCAAAACTTCACCACAAAACATTGAGGCAAAGATAAATAGATAGATAAAAATCATAAATTCAGGGGGAAAATAGACCTTTCCCTGCGAAGGAAGAACAAAAGTTAATAGCAAAAGCACAATAGCCAGCATTGAATTGGCAAAAATATCCCAGGTTGAATTGAATATCGCTATTACCATAGCTATTATCGCAAAGGCAATAACCAGCAAACGAATAAAAGCCGGAACTTTGTTCTCCATATTCTTGGATAATCTTGTAATAAAAATAAATATAGAAAGGGTAACCAATGACATCACAGTTTGAGCCCAATCTATACCTTCTGACTGGTAATAAACTTGCTTTATTGCAGCAGGAATCATATTCTCATCTAGATAAAGATGTTTGGTAATATGAAATAATGCCCCCAAAACTATAAAAACCACACAGATATACCAAATTATAGCTTCTGTTCTATCAATTCCAGTTTTTTTCTGATTAATCTGCTTGATTCCGCTTTTTTGCATATTTATTCTCTGCATTTCCTCTGTTTTCATCTAATAAATTTTACTTTTCCTTTATTAAGCTTATATGTCAAGGGAATTATGCCCTCTCGCTTTAAAAAACCTTTTTCTCCTGCATTTTTTATCAGTTAGCCTCAAATCTCTTCCTTTATAATTATTTTTTAATTTTCTTTAAAATAATGTCTCTGCCCTCTTTAATCAAATAACCTTCCCTTAAGAATAATACCTCACCTCTTTTTAATCAATCAATTCAACCTTTTTTCTACCTTTGTCTGTTCTCTATCATTCCCTACCTACCTTTTAATTCCTCCTCCTATTCTATTTCTTTATCTCATCTATACCCTCTGATTCTCTCTCTTATTTTATTTCTTCCTTTAATCTATAATCCCTATTTCCTTATCTTATTCTATTTCTTACTTTCTTATCCAGACAATAATATAACCTTACACCTTGATAACATATTTCTTATCAATTACATTTACCCCTAATCCTTAATTTTCTACCTACCCTTTCTTTTCACCATATTCTCCCTTGGCTCTCTCCTGTCTCTTTCGCTTGTAAAGTGCTAAGAGACAGACAAGTAGGAGCCTGGAGACAAAATTAATGGTTTATTCTCTGAAAACAAATAAGATAGAAGATTGTCTACATAATTAAATGGGATACAAATTATTTACTACTATAATATAATTTAATTAACCGATTCAGTTCTATTTCGTGTTTTAATATTTTGTTCTGGATTCAAGCACTGTTAAATTGTATTTTCTTGTTTTTTAATCAATTGATAAGTCTTTTCAATATTTTGTATGCTCTGGTAAATCTTTTTTATAGGTTTAAATTCTTTTATAGAGTAAGTATATATAATATCTTGAATTAAATCCTCTAATAAATTTAGAGAAAAAAGAGCATATCTGGTTTCTTCTAGAGGACTCTCTTTTAAAGATGACCTATATGTTCCATCATTTTGATAGTATTTATCAATTATTTCACCTAATTGTTTAATCTTACCTATTAACTGATTAAGTTCATTTATTTTTAGTTCTATTTTAGAATACAGGAAATCTATACTATACATAATTTTAGCTATTTCATCTAAAGAAATTTCATCTTTTATATAGCTTAAAAGATAAATCAACCATAAATTAGTATTATGTGGCACTTTATTAAAATTATCCAGTATGAAACATACTTCAAAAAAGCTTTCTAAATCATTAGGTATGATGTTCATTATTTTATCTTCATCTATTACATCTTCAAGAAGAGCAGAAAGTTTATCTTTATAAATATCAATTAAATAATGCTGAAAATTAAGAATATAATTCTTTGCATCGATCTGTTTACATATTTGTTCTAACCCAGGATCATATTTTAATATTTCCTCAAATTTAGCCTTAGGCACCCTAAATGCAGAAGTTCTCCATGCTTCAACCATATCAATTTTGCTATTTTTAAAAATCCATTCTGTTTCAATAATAGCATATTTTCTTTGGGGTTTATAAATATAGATAACTGATTTATTCTTAATCGGTTCCAGACTTTTATCCTTATTTCTCCTGGCTACTTTTGAGACCTTAAAATCATAAAACTCAAGACCTTCTTTTTCTGCATATTGAAATTCAAATTCCTTTTTTTCTCCATTTATATCCGCTACAAAATCAGGTTTACGAGAGATGCCTCCCTTTCGTAAGAACCATAAGAACTCATCTCCACCTGATTTATTAACTTTAATGGATTTATTTTTATATAACTCTTTCAATTTATTTTCAAGCCAGTCCATTATCTCTAATTCTGCTATCGCCTTCTTTTTCATATCCTTGCGATATTCTAAATAGGTTCTAGATTTTATATCACTACTCTGGGCATAAACCGTTTTACTATCAATTGCCATAATATTATTACCATATCTTAGATTGATAATTATTTAAACTCTCTATCGCCACTCCGGCAATTTCTGGATTAATTTCATATCCTATTCCATTTCTTTTTAGATCGGCAGCGGCTATAAGTGTTACTCCAGAACCAACAAAAGGATCAAGAATAGTTTCTCCAATATAACTAAACGCCTTAATCAAACGATAAGGAAGTTCATAAGGAAAAGGTGCAATATGATTTCTATTATCACCACTAGCTTGTGGTTTCATAACCCAGACATCACTTTTCTTAATAGAGAGCCAGAATTCTTTATCTAACTTAGATTGTTCTTTTTGTTCTTTTGATAAATGAGCATATTTATTATAGCCCTTCTTTTCGGGTTTATCAAACTCTAAAATGAATTCATGCATATTATTTATTAAAATTCCACCGGGATAAGGATAAGTTCCAAAATGTGCTCTAACCGCATTAGTTTTTTGCCAGATTATATCCCTTTTAAATACAAAACCTATCTCTTCACATAAGTCAATGGTCTTTCCAGATAAATTCAATGTCTTGAATTTCCCATTATCCAAACGAATAGGAAGATTCATTATATTGATGAATAATTTTCTCCCAGGTTGTAAAACTCTATAACATTCTCGCCATACCAAACCTATTTTTTCAAACCATTCATCAATATCATGGATATTCCCAAGGTCATTAAGTATTGGTTCCTTAGAATACATCTTAGCATCAAAATAAGGAGGAGATGTTATTATTAAGTGAATGCTATTGTCTGTTAAATCGTACATATTCATAGCATTTTTTATGTAAATGGTCTGTTGTGTATTGTTTATTGCTATTGTCTCAACTTCAGGTAAATTTTCATTATCAATTTGATTATGAGGTGTTGATATAAATTTTTTAAGCTCATTCAATTCAAATCGCATTTGACCACTAGTAGAAATTTTAGCAGAAATAATCTTTTGCTTTACCAGCCAATGTAACCTGTCCACTGTTGTCCCTAAATACTTAGCTGCTTCTATTGCAGAAAGATAGGAACGATTTTTATAATCTTTGGGTTCGCATTTTATAATATCTTCTGAAGACATAATAAACTCTCTATAATTATTCACTTTTTTTAAGGTCTTTTACTGATTAGCTTAATTTACTTTCCTTCCATTTTAATTATAATACTATTTACTCTGCCTTATTACACTGTCAAGTGCAAATATCTGTTAACTTTTTGTAATAAATTATTATAAATATATAACAGCTTCTATTGAATGGATTATTCTAAAAACAATTATTTAATCACTCTAATTATTTAATATTAAGTTGTGTCCAGGATTGCGGTGTAAAAATCTAACAATTCATAATATTCTTTTAACATTCTATAAAATTATCAAGAAAATTCTCATTATATTAGGAATCCGTTCATTTTGGGGCAAAAAGTATAGATAATTGTTGGGATTAGCACCAAAGACCTTCATAAGGATGTTTTCATTGCCTTACAAAAGGAGCAAAACCTTCTTTAATTAGTTGAGACAGCTTATAATAGACAAAACCTTTAATCTTTTTATCTGTGTGTTTACCAGGGGATATTAAATAAGGGCATACCAAAAAAAAGATAGTCGTATACTTTGTCAGTGAATAGAC
>Ga0265294_10001612_pt1 | contig 30389 bp, 18 predicted proteins | sample MunlanPumphouse3_FD_192504 | JGI IMG/M metagenome (GOLD analysis project Ga0265294, IMG submission 192504) | Groundwater microbial communities from a municipal landfill in Southern Ontario, Canada - Pumphouse #3 | ecosystem: Environmental > Aquatic > Deep subsurface > Groundwater | place...
TTGATTATTTGCAGCATCTTACATACGAGGGAGCCAAGTGGCGATGGGGAGAAAATCTGTCCGATGAAATTAAGGAACGTCTTGAATTTGAATTAAATACGGTAAAAGGAATGGGCTATCCGGGCTACTTTTTGATTGTTCGCGATTTTATCAATGCTGGACGTGAACAAGGCATCCGTTTTGGTCCCGGACGTGGTTCCGCCGCCGGCTCTGCCATTGCTTATTGCTTGAATATTACTAGTATAGACCCTATCAAATACGATTTACTTTTCGAGAGATTTCTGAATCCCGACCGTATCTCATTGCCCGATATGGATATTGATATGGAAGATAGTGGTCGTGAAAAAGTAATTCATTATGTGAGCGAAAAGTACGGAAGAGAGAAAGTGGCACAGATTGTTACTTTCAATACTATGGCAGCTAAATCTGCCATTCGCGATTGTGCGCGCGTTTTGGATCTGCCGTTGAATGAAACCGATAGAATTGCCAAGATGATTCCGACCAAACCCAAAACGACCATAGCCAGCACCATCAAAGATGTTCCCGAATTTAAAAATGAAATGGAAAACGGGACGGAATTGGTGAAACGAATCATTCAATTTGCCATGCAATTGGAGGGAAAAGTCAGAAGTAGCGGCGTTCATCCGTGTGGCGTTATCATCGGACGCGATAATCTTATCGACTGCATCCCGCTGTGTAGTGCCAAAAATAGTGATACGATGGTTACCCAATACGAAGGTTCATTAGTGGAAGATGCCGGTTTGCTGAAAATTGACTTCTTAGGGTTGAAAACTTTGAATATTATTACCAGCACTTTAGAAAATATTAAAAAACGATTTAACCACGATATCGAAATTGATGAAATTCCCTTGGACGATGCCAAAACATTTGATCTTTATAGTCGCGGGGATACCATCGCCGTGTTCCAATTTGAAAGTGATGGTATGCGAAAATATCTGCAAGAACTGAAACCAGCTCGTCTTGAGGATATTATTGCCATGGTGTCATTGTATCGTCCCGGACCGATGGACAATATTCCTACTTATATTCGAAGAAAAAATGGTTTGGAAAAAAACAACTATCCCATTCCCGAAATGGGCAAAATATTGGACGATACTTACGGAATTACGGTCTATCAGGAGCAAGTTATGCTGCTTTCGCGTCTGTTGGGAGATTTTACGCGCGGAGAAGCCGATACATTGCGGAAAGCAATGGGAAAGAAGCAGTTAAAGATGATGGAAGAATTGGAAACCAAATTTTTATATGGTGGAACTCAAAAAGATTACGCAGCCGAAGATTTGAAAAAGATATGGGCAGAGTGGAAGAAATTTGCTGAATATGCCTTCAATAAATCCCACGCCACTTGTTATGCCTTTGTTTCATACCAAACCGCTTATCTGAAAGCCCATTACGCCGCCGAATTTTTGGCAGCTAACTTAACCAACAACTTGGATAAGATGACCGAAATTACCAAGTTGATTGCTGAAGTATCCCGAATGGATATACCTATCTTACAGCCCGATATCAATGAATCAGACCGCGATTTTAGAGTTAATAAAGAGGGAGCTATCCGTTTCGGATTAGGAGCTTTGAAGGGAGTGGGCGGCTCCTCCATCGACGATATTGTTGAAGAAAGAGAAAAAAATGGAAAATATACCGACATTTTTAACTTCATGGAGCGCGTGAATCTCCGTTCGTGTAATAAAGGAACCATCGAAAAGATGGCTGCTGTGGGAGTGTTTGACAGTTTTCCGGATATGCACCGTGCCCAATTCTTCCATGTCGACAAAGATGGAAAGAGTTTTGTGGAAAAATTGGTCGCTTATGCTTCACAGATGCAAAATGAAGCAGATAAAATGCAATACTCCATCTTCGACGAAGCTCCCGCCGATGTCTCCGCTTCCGCTTATCCGGCAATTCCGATTTGCGAAAAGTGGGGAACTATTGAACAACTTAAACACGAAAAAGAGATCGCCGGCTTTTATATTTCGGGACACCCGTTAGATAAATTCAAATTTATCATTGACAATTATGCCAATACCAATCTTTCCGTTGTTGGGAATCAGGAGTGTTGGCCGAGAAACGCCAATCGCGTTTTATCCTTTGTGGCAATGGTTGCAGAGTCGCAAGAACGTCAAACCAGAACAACAGAAGAAAAATACGGAGTCGTTAGCCTTGAAGATTACGATTCATCCTTTCAATGGATGCTTTTTGGAGAGAATTATTTAAAAAATAGTGGTTTGCTGAAAAAAGGAGAATTTCTGTTTGTGAGAGCCGTTATTACCGAACGTGGTTATAGCAAAGATCCATCCAAAAGAAGTTTCATGCTAAAACCAACCGACATTATTCTATTGTCAGAGGCTTACGATAAACTCTGTAAAGGAGTGCGCCTTACATTCAAAATTGGTGATATTTCGGAAAATATGGCGCATTTAATCTTAGATACAGCGCAAAAATGTGAGGGAAAAACGCCCCTTATTGTTTCGATATTTTCCAATGATCAAGAAATCAGTGCCAACTTTAGCAATCATGAATTGAAGGTAGATGCGAAAAAATTTCTGGAAATATTCCCGAGCACGTTACCTTGTAAAATTAAATTGGAATAGTCTGTAATCAGTTAAGAAACAATTTATTGGCGATGAATGGCACCGTTGAATTGTGCCGTAGGCGTAAAGATGATTTCGTTGATGCACACGTGCGGCGGACGCGACAAGATAAATTCCACAATTTGAGCCACATCTTCAGCTACTAACGGGTCGTAGCCTTCATACACTTTGTCAGCGCGGGCTTTATCGCCGTGGAAGCGAACCGTAGAGAAGTTGGTATCCGCTGCTCCCGGTGATACTTGGGTGACCTTAATATTGTAAGGAAGGAAATCGCTTCTCATCGCTTGCGAAAGTGCCAAAACCGCGTGTTTGGTTGCGCAGTAAACGCCTCCGCCGCAATAAACCTCGCGACTTGAAATGGAACCGATATTGATAATGTGTCCGCTTTTGCGTTCGACCATTTGAGGCGATATAAGACGGGTAACATACAGCAATCCTTTGACATTGGTATTAATCATGCGTTCCCAATCTTCGAAACTTCCTTTGTGAATAGGGTCTAATTCGACTGCCAATCCGGCATTGTTAATCAACACGTCAATTTGTTTGAAAGCCTCGGGAATAGCATGGATGGCTTTTTCGCATGCGGCAGAATCCTGCACGTCAAAAATTAATGGAAGTACTTGAGAATGAGTATTTTTTGTAATATCTTCGCATACTTTCAGAAGCTTTTCTTCGTTTCGGGCTGTCAAGATAAGTTTGCAATTCTGTTGGCTTAAATTGCGGGCAATGGCTTCGCCAAAACCGCCGGAAGCACCAGTAATAAAGATTGTTCTCATTTATAAAGATTTAAAATTTCTTAATTCCAATGATTTCTCGTACATCATGCAAGGTCTTGGCTGCATTCTCGTGCGCCTTCTCTGCCCCCTGACGAATCACTCTCTTCAAATATTCATCGTTGTCACGAAGCTCTAAAATCCTATTATAAATAGGTGAAATATAAGCTGTTATATCTGCAGCAAGTTGTTTTTTCATGTCCCCATAACGAATCCGGCATTGATTATATTCTTCTTCAAAAAAGTGTAATGTTTCTTCTGCTGAAACCACCTTCATTAAATTAAAAATATTCTCAATCGCTTGCGGTTTGGGTTGATTGGGTTCTGTCGGACCGGAATCGGTAACCGCTTTCATCACTTTTTTCCGAATGATTTCGGGCGTGTCAGAAAGATAGATGCATGAATTTTCATTATCCGATTTTGACATTTTAGTGGAACCGTCCAATCCCGGAATTTTAATCAGTTCATTGCCGAAATTATAGGCAACGGGCAATTTGAAATATTCAACTTCGTACAAATTGTTAAAACGCTGTGCAAAGTCGCGGGTCATTTCCAAATGCTGTTCTTGGTCTTTCCCAACCGGCACTTTGTCGGCGCGATGAACCAAAATGTCGGCTGCCATCAAAATAGGGTAGGTAAGCAATCCGGCATTGACGTTGTTGGGTTGTCGGCGCACTTTTTCCTTAAAAGAGCTAACCCGTTGAAGTTCACCCACATATACATTCATAGAAAGAAGAAGTGACAATTCGCACACTTCGGGCAAGTCGCTTTGAATGTAGATGGTCGCTTTTTCGGGATCCAAGCCCGCTGCCAAATAGTCGATGAGTACGTTTTTTACGTTAGTTTTTAGATCAGCCGGTTTGGGATGCGTGGTCAGTGAGTGATAATCTGCAATAAAAAAGTAGCACTCATTTTCTTCCTGCATTTTAATAAAATTCAGTAGCGCACCAAAATAATTTCCCAAGTGTAAAAAGCCGGTAGGTCTGATGCCGCTCAAAACTTTGTCCATAGTCGTAAATTTATTTTGCAAAAATACGTCAAAAAAATCAAACTTAATTCATTTTTTTTTATTAATATTGCCTGATTTTTCCTTAAGATTAAAATAGTATGAATATGAATAAAAAATTAGGTTTTGTATTTGCAGTTTTCTTTTTGATTATGAGTAATTTATGTATTGCTCAAGTTGAAAACCCCTATGCGGATTTTAATCCGGAATCGATGAAAAATGTAAAGAATTATGCGAAAAATTTTAATCCGTCCAATTTCGACCATAAGATTTTGTATGCCTGCATGCAGGATATGGTTAATGTGGCGCGGGCACAATACTCGTTTGCACCTGCCATGAAAGTGGATATTAGTTTGGATTCTGCGGCAGTAATGCAGGCTGATTATCAGGCTCTTACGGAAGAAAAATCAGTAGAAAATCTTCCCCCGTACCGTACTACAGAGCAACGTCTTCGCAAGTTCAGATTTACTGATAGAGGAACGGAGCTGGTCTCTAAAGCCAAAGCAACCTTGGGAGAAGCGGAATATTCCTACTATGATGTATGTTTGGAATTGCTCAAGCCGGTGCTCAAAAATGTGAAAACTGCTGAAGTTCTCTTAGATAGGAAATATTCATACCTTGGTTTCGGCTATGCCTTCGATCAATATATGAAAAGTGTTTATTGCTCATTTATTCTGGCAAACGACCGCACTTTTAATTACGGAAAACCCAATGCTATTACCCGCGATCTGCCTTACACCAAAACAAGACTTGGGCTTCAACCATTTGACGCTCAATTATGTAGAAGATGTATGACCGATTTGGCTGTCGAAACTCTTTCAGAGTGTATTTCCATTAAAGACGGGGTCGTTTATTTTACGCACAACAACTCAAAAGAATTACGCAGAATTATCGGAAAAGAGGGAGATGCCATCGTACTCGATTTCGTGCAACATTCCCAGTATCCTTGCGGAAAATCTAACGATGTAGATAATGATCGCCCCAATCACGGGTTTATGACCAAAACGATTACTTACCAATATATGCTTGATAATAACCAAATTACAGATAAAAAATCAACCAAGTTAATCGCTCCGATTGCCGCTATACCGGAAGAAATTCCCGATAACGCGGAAATTGATGTTAATATTATTATCATCAAAGATGGGAAATATGTATGCCGAGATATACTCAAAAAAAATGTGGAGTATAAAAATTCCGATTATACAGAAAAAATGTTCTTTTTAAATGATGTGACTACCATTAAACCAACCGGAGAATGGGTTCCCGTTGCAGAAGATGCTGTCCTTAAAATCAAAATTCCCTTCGAAGATAAAAAATATGAATTGACGGTAAATGATATTACTCCTTACATTGAGAGTCTGGACGAACCAGCTTATCGTATCAATAAAATTGTGATTACTGCTTATAATTCTTTGGAATTGACTAACGACGCTGCTGCCAAAAAATTGCAGGAAAAAAGGGCAAAAAGTATTGCTGCTTCGCTGAAAGCAAAATACCCGTCAGCTAATTTTACGGTTGAAATTAAATATGCCGATACTTGGCAATTGTTTAAAAAAGATTTGGTGTATAGCGAAGAATATTATGATTTGACCATTATGACTATGGAAGATGCCATCGCTACCTTAAGACGCGATAAAGACAAAATCGCCAAAATATTGGAAGCCGATTATTTGAAAAAACACCGTTTCGCCGAAATTCAAATGGATGTTACTTACCGAATTGATGGAGATTATAAGCAGGAGTTTTCAGTTTTTAAACTCAATAAATCTATCGCTTCCAAAAATCTGCCATTAGCCGTTGCCATTCAACAATACATAGCTAAACAAATTGAATCAAAGGAATTTAGCAGAAAAGCTGTGTTGCAAATGGAAATCCCAAACAAAAAAGAATACCAGCCTTTGCTGATGAATAAGTTCTATATTCAAAATATTGTGGATGGTAAAATTACCGATAAGAATGCCGCCGACATGTTGGAAGTTTGCAAATTGAACTTGACGAATAACTTCGCCCTTTACAACCAAGTAATGTGCCAAGTTGCCGGTCGCGCTGCTTTTGCTTCCATCGCCGACATTACCACCCGCCAAGCCGCGATCGATAAGCTTTATACCATTGCCATTTTGCCAAAAGAAGAAGTCAATAATCTGAATCTCGAATTTCAATTCCAAATTATTGATTACCTCAATACAATTCCTGCAACCATGGAAACGGCTACTCTTTTGACGGCTACATACTTAAAAATCAAGGAAATAAGGAATCCTAAACTCTCTTCGTGGCGTAATGCCTATAAGTTGGCTTCCGTTTTTGTAAAACATGGAGACTATGTTTATGCAGTTGATTTAATGGAGCCGTTCCTTAGTTCCCCGGATATTTCCCTTGACTTTCTGTTCTCGTATATCTCGATTGCTGCCGTCAGAGAAGAACTCTATTTAAGTGCCAATTTCTCGGAAGCCGTTAAGCTGGCTGCTGAAAAAGATTCCGCCCGCCTTTGCGGATTGTTCGATAAATTACCGATTGTCGTTTTCGACAATAAAGATGTAAAAACCATTATCTGCAAAACCTGTAATAAATAATTTATACTAATCTTAATTTAATTTAATTCAATGAAAAAAACTTTTTTCTTATCGCTATTTGCGCTTTTGCTAACGCAGGCAGTAGCGACAACGCCGCCCGATGAAGGGATGTGGTTACCTATGTTTATTAAAGATTACAATTATGCCGACATGCAACGACTGGGTTTGAAACTGACCCCCGAACAGATGTACGACATCAATCACTCTTCTTTGAAAGATGCTATTGTTCAATTGGGCAATTTCTGCACCGGAGAGATTATTTCGGAAAACGGACTGATGCTGACCAATCACCACTGTGGTTATTCCAGTATTGCCGACCACTCTACCGAAGAACACGACTATTTAAAAAATGGCTTCTGGGCAAAATCGTATAGCGAGGAACTGCCCAACGAAGGTTTGACCGTGACTTTTTTGGTCTATATGGACGACGTGACCGCCCAAGTTTTGGAAGGCGTGACCCCCACAACCAAGAAAAGTGATCGCGAATCCGCTATCAGTAAAGCAATTAAAAAACTGACAGAGGAGCATAGCAAGGAGGGTCGTTATACGGTTACAATTAAACCGTTCTATGAAGGCAATGAGTATTATATGTTTGTCTATGAAGTATTTAAAGATGTTCGTTTGGTTGGCGCACCCCCCAGCAGCATTGGCAAATTCGGTGATGAAACCGATAATTGGGTCTGGCCCCGTCATACCGGTGACTTCTCAATTTTTAGAATTTATACCGATAAAGAGGGAAATCCTGCTGAGTATTCCCCCGACAACATTCCGTTGAAACCGAAACACGTTTTACCTATTAATATAAAAGGTATTGAATATGGTGATTATGCCATGATTTGGGGATTTCCAGGAACCACCGACCGCTTTATGACTTCTTACGAAATCAATAATATGTTGGCCAATGACAATGCACCGTTGATAGAAGCTTTTGACTATATTTTGCCCGTTATGCGTGAAGAAATGAACGCAAGAGATATCGTTCGTATTAATTATGCTTCTGATTATGCAAGCATGGCTAATGCGTGGAAAAACAAAAAAGGAGAATCTGCAAGTTTGGTAAGATTGAAAATAGCAGAGAAAAAAGCGGTTCAGGAAAAAGAATTGTTAGATTGGATCAATGCGGATACTGCGCGTCAAAATCTTTATGGCAATCCATTCGAAAAGATCAACACCATCTGTCAGAGTATTGATGGACCTGCCTTGCGCGGATTTTGGTACGCCAACATCTGCCTCTCACTCTCTAAAACGGCGATAATTCCTTATTTATTGAAGGGCGTTAAACCAAATGCTGACGAAAAAAGCTTTAGCAGCGACAAAATAGCCAAGCTGATTGCTTCTTATCAGGAAAAAATGAAAGGTACCGATCCGGTGATGGAAGCCAAGATTATCGCTGCCGAATTACGTTTGTGGAAAACACTTCCCGCTGATTATCAACCGGATGTCTATTCTTATATTGACAAAAAATTCAAAGGCGATTTCGATGCTTTTGCCAAAGCTGCCGTTGAAAAATCTATTTACGGAACCGAAGCCAACTTCGTGAAATTTCTGAATAAGCCTTCAATAAAAGTGTATGATAATGATCCCTTGGTTCATTATTTTTCAGCTGTACTTCAAGTAATTATGAAAACACAGGGAGAGTATTCTGCTTTTCAAGGAAAATTTGAAACCCCGCGTCGCAAATATTTGGCAGCTATGAAAGAAATGGAACAAGGCAAAGCGATGTACCCGGATGCAAATTCCACTATGCGTTGTACTTACGGTACGGTAGTTGATTATTTCCCGGTGGACGGTGTTCAATATCGCCATTTTACAACCGCACAAGGAATCTTGGAAAAAGAGAAACCCGGTGACCCCGAATTTGATGTTGATCCTAAATTAAAACAGCTGATAATCGATAAAAATTTTGGCAGATATGCAGCCAAAGACGGTACATTGCCAGTTTGCTTCCTCACCAATAACGACATTACCGGCGGTAATTCCGGTAGCCCTGTCTTGAATGCCAACGGCGAATTAATCGGTTGCGCTTTCGACGGTAACATTGAAGCCTTGAGCAGTAATATCGCTTACGATACCAAATTGCAACGCTGTATCAATGTCGATGCCCGTTACATATTATTTGTTATCGACAAATTTGCCGGCGCCGGCTATCTGTTAAACGAAATGAATATTATTCAATAATCGTTTTATTTTCTTATATGGCGATTCCTCGTTTTTTCGGGGAATCGCTTTTTTTTTGCGAATGATAGCTCTCCAATAATCATTATTAATTATTAGTGTCCGGTAAATTGATTTACTACTGTATAGATTCAACATAAAGAAGTCTCTTCAACCCAATATGTTTTTTTTCTCAACTTTTCTTTGTCTTGCCAAAGAAAAGTTGCAAAAGAAATGCGCTTTGCCGCTACGCAAATTGTTGCTAAAAATTGAAATGTACAAGCTAAACAGCTCAAACTTGCAACCTGCGGTTGCTTCGAACAGTCGCTGTTTTGACGCTTGCACATTTCTAATTTTTTTAACGCAACGAATTTGCTAAGGCGGCGGGATTTGTGGCTTCGGTCAGACATATTGCTTCTGCCGGACATTTCATCAACCATGGCAGTCGTGAAGGCAATTTTATAAGAAATTAAAATCCTTCGGATTTCTTATTCATTCTTCGTAAATGTAAGCATGACAAAATATAATGCTTCGCAATCTGCTCAATGCTAATCAATTAATCAATAATTTCTATTATTTACCGGACACTAATAATTTTAAAATAATGATAGTTGCCGACTAGGGCATAGGGGAGAAGTTGTGCGCGCAAAAGCAAATAGTGGTATGCAGATTTTCGGCAAAATCTATCACACTCAGGAACGGCATCTTGCTCTGCTAATTGCTTGCGTATGTTACGCATCCTGACAAATTTTTGAAATGCCGATTCATCTAATACAGTTTTGATTTTTCAAACAATTATTTTTACGCAACATGCCCATTCCCAGAAGGGTGATGACCCCTCGCTGTATGACACACGTCCCTGCGAATCTGTATTTGCGGACAGACACCCGACAGCAAACTATTGGGAGAGAACGAGGCGGAAGCCGATGTAGTAGTTGGAGTAAGACGGGTAGCCGTAGTCGCGATCAGAAACGCGGCAGTCCCTCGCGAGGTTGCACAAACTGCCGCCACGGAGCACCCGGTACGACCCGGATTGGGGTCCCTTAGGATTGGTCTGACTGCTGCTGCTATAACTGCCATACCAGTCACTGCACCATTCCCACACATTGCCACTCATGTCATAAATTCCCAATTCATTGGGGGATTTACTCCCTACCGGATGGGTTTGTCCTCCACTGTTGTCAAAGTCCCACGCCACACTGTCCAAGCGGTTGCTGCCAGCGTATTGATACCCCTTGCTTTGCTTACCGCCCCGCGCGGCAAACTCCCATTCCGCTTCCGTGGGCAAGCGGTAATTCTTTCCCGTCTTCGCGTTCAACTTCTCGATAAACACCTGAATATCATTCCAACTCACAGAATCAACCGGCCAGATGTTCTCCATATCATCACTCGGATTGCTGCCCATTATCTCTCTCCATTGTGCTTGAGTTACTTCGTATTTTCCAATATAATAACTGCTTACCGTTACACTGTGAGCGGACTTTTCATCATCATAACAATCACTTCCCTGTTCGCCGGTGCAGCCCATGGTGAAAGTGCCACCTTCTACGTAAACCATTTCCATAAATGAGTTTTCTGCCGTTACTTTAAAGACAATAGCCTCCCCATGTAATTTGTCCATATCTTCCAACACGTCCCACGTGGCAGTTTTATTGCCGCCGCTTACGTTATTTCCGACATCGCCGGTAATGTGCTTGGGAGTTATGGGAAAAGTTTTGCCGCCATCGATAGAGCATGTGATCGTAATGGTGGCAGTTTGGTCTAAGGTATAGGTAATTACAATAGTGTTGCCTTGTTGCCGGAAAGCGACATCGGTTAGATTCTGTGCCATCAGCGCGGAAGTGGCAAACAATTCTGTAACTGCCAATAATGTTGTAATAAACGTGGTTATGATTTTTTCTTTCATATAATGATTTTTCTTACCATAATGATTGTCTACCAAACAATTGTCTTCTACCAAACGCATGTCCTACGGGACATTATTGTATTCATTTTTTTATCTTTATTCCTCGTTTCTCATTCCTAATTTCTAAACCAATCGGCAAAAGTAACAAAAAAGATGAAGCACGTATGACAATTACAAAAATTTAATAGGGGAAAGAAAGTAATAATCAAACAATAAACATTAAAATTTTTAAAAAAAATTCTAATGTTCTCCAATGAAAACCAAGACTCCATATTGATATGAATCTCCTATGGAAAATAGGTGATTTCCCGCACCGATATTTTTTTACCAAATATTTTCCCCCTACGAGACATGCACATTTCCAATGATTATCTCGCTCCTAATTCATCACTCCGATAAAACGCAATAGAATTGCGTTTCTCGCATTAAAAGCGGGGTACGTACAATTTATAGGCTTGGTTTCCCACGCGGACGATATAAATCCCTTGTGGTACAGTACATTCACAATGCGTTGTATTAGATTGGGCAAATACGGTTCGTCCCACCAGATCGAAAACGGCAATATTGACCGGCGACGCGCTTTGCACGCAGATACTTCCGTTACGGCTGAACACATTTGCCTCTTTATCAACAGGTTTTGATTGTTCAATACCCACTTCGTTTTCCACGCAGGGCGCGCGAAACAGAAAATTTTTAATTTCCCACGCGGGGGAATCGTCAACGGACTCTATCGTATATTTGAACGCCACAACGACCGAAGGCTCACCAATGAAACGCTGGGGAAGCAAAATGGTGTTGCTTTGCCACTGCCAATTAGCAGTCGGCATATTGGGAATTTCAATTTCTTCCCAAGTGGCAGTTTGAACATTTCCCTGAAAATTAGTAGAAAGCATCAAACGACAATGGTCTGTCCACGTTGCGGGCGAGCTGCCATAAGCCAAGGCGTGGGTAAACTCCAAAACAGCACTGTCTTTTCGTTGCAAATCAAAATAGGGAGATATCAACCAGTCTTCATTGGCACCTGAATTATAGCCATTCATATACGCACAATTGTAGGATGAGTACCACATCCAACTGCTGGTTCCTAAGACATTGGAAGTTTGAAAATTTCCCAACGAACTCTGAAAAGATTCGGAATAATCAATATCATAACAAGTAGTGTCCGTTTCCGAAAAAAGATTAACGCCAATGATAATCGGGTCGTGGTCGGCGTAACGATACATGGTGGTGTCGCCGGACGGATAATAAAAGGAATACGATTCATCTGCATTGAGATGATACGGCATGACGCCTGTAATTTGAGGACTCATAGAGGGGCTGCAAAAAGCGTGGTCTAAGTATTCTATTTCATTATGATACACATAACTATATTCTTCCGGCGCAAAACGGGTCAGTTGATTTTCGTAGCCGTGATCGTCCAAATAACGAATGGGTTCTTCCATCGTTGAGCAATTCAAGTCCCCCAGAATCAAGATATCTCCATCTAAATAGTAATTGTTCTGCAGTTGAATATCGAGAAAATCGACCAATTTTTCCACATTATCCATTCGTGCATAATTTGTTGATTCACTGCCTGTTCCATCTTTAGCTTTAAAATGATTCATACTTAAGACAAATCGTTCTTGTGTAGCATTTTCCCGAAAAGCCTGCACATATTCTCTTCTATAAAAAACTGAATTAGAGGTATAAGGGTATCCTAACTGAAGAATCGGAGTTACCTTGTCGGTTCGATAAATGAATCCCACTTTCGTATAAGTAGTTGTTTCGTCATCGCCGTCCGCCACGTAAGCATAACGTCCGGGCGCCGTCAATGCGTTCAACCCGTTTGTAATGGATTCCAATGCGGAGGGACCGTCTTGGATTTCGGTCAGGGAATAGATGTCGGCATTAATATTCATAAATGCTTTCATCAACTTTGTATGTTGGGTTTGAAATTCGGCATCACTTCCGGCACCATAAGTCCCCTCCCACTCGGGGCAATAGTATTGCACATTGGCACCACAAATAATCAACCGCGCATTGCCTACATTCGGACGCGATGTGGGGCGGGTATTATTATTAAAAATCGGATTTTCAGTTACATACAATTCACGACCGGCGGTAACGCGGGCAGTCAGATTGGTAATGGTGGCACCGGTACGCACGGTATCGGATAATACATTCTGAAAATAGGCGGTCAGGATTCCGGCATCGCACCGAGCACGCTCCGCATCAAAAGCCGGTGTCCCAATAATTGCTATTTCCTCGGGCTGGCGAAGTCTTTCATAAGAAAGATAAAGCGTATTTTCGTAATGTCCACACACATGAAGCGTTTGATCAAACGTTACGGTTTGATTGAGATAATCATCCAAAGAATCACCATTAAAAACAATGTTAGTCTGTGATAATAAAGTAGTTATGAATAAAACTACGAGAGTAAAAAAGGTTAGGATTTTTTTCATATACAATATAATATAAATGCCACCCACGTTTTGCAAATGGGCGGCAAAGATATACAAAAAAAGTCAATAATCGGCTAATTAAAAAATTGTCTCACTTTACTAAAGAAACTCTTGTCGTTTTTATCCGGTTTTGGGGAAAAATTATCAGAATTTTTAAAATTTTCGATGGTGTTTTTTTCTTCTTTAGATAAAGATTTCGGAATCCAAACAATCACATTTACAATTAAGTCGCCTTTACGATAGTTGTTCAGCTCGGGGAGTCCCTTTCCTTGCAGACGTAATACTTGTCCACTTTGGGTTCCGGGTTGAAGTTTCACGCGAGCTTTTCCTTCCAGAAGCGGGATTTCGACATTGTCACCAAGGGCAGCTTGCGGAAAAGAGATGTAATAATTCAGGTACAAGTTATTGCCATCTCGTTCAAAGATAGCATGTTCAGCTTCGGTAATGGCAATCAGCAGATCGCCATTTGCGCCACCATTCGGGGCAGCATTTCCCTTGCCACGCTCGCGGAGTTGCATTCCGTCCATCACACCGGCCGGAATATTGATGGTAACGATTTCCTCCCCTTTTACAGTTCCAATTCCGCGACAATCGGGGCATTTTTCCTTAATCATCTTGCCGGTTCCGTGACAATTGGAACATACGACCGTTTGTTGGATAATTCCGAACATACTGCGTTGTTGTTGAACCACATGACCGCGTCCGTGGCATGTAGGGCAAGTCACAACGGAAGAAGGGTCTTTAGCACCGGAACCATTACAGGTGGGACAAGCTACTTGTTTAGGAATTTTCAATTTTTTGACAGTGCCTTTGGCGATTTCTTCCAAGGTAAGTTTCACGGTAATCCGCACATCGGAGCCACGACGGGTGGTTTGTGCATAATCGCCTCTGCTGCTCCCAAAACCGCTGAAGCCGCCAAATCCACCGAAACTACTGCCAAACAAATCCTGCAAATGTTGCAAGATAGAACTTAAATCGCTTTCGGCAGAAAAACCTCCCCCCATACCTCCTTGCAGCCCTTCATGTCCAAATTGGTCATAACGGGCTTTTTTGTCGGCATTACTCAGAACATCATAAGCCTCAGCCGCTTCCTTAAATTTCTCTTCGGCTTCCTTATTTCCCGGATTTCTATCGGGGTGAAATTCCATTGCCTTTTTACGATACGCTTTTTTTATTTCGTCCGGCGTGGCACTCTTGTTTACACCCAACACTTCATAATAATCTCTTTTTGCCATAGCTCAACTACCTCTCTTTTCTATTAATTTGCAACAACGACCTTTGAAAATCTGATAACCTTGTTCTTTATCTTATAACCTTTTTGCGTAACTTCCATTACTTTCCCTTTGTCTTCTTCTTTCGGAGCCGGAAAGTGCGTGATTGCCTCGTGAAAATCGGTGTCAAAAATCTCGCCTTTGGCAGGAATTTCGTCAACATCAAAACGTTTCAGTAATTGCAACATCTTATTGTAAATCAAAACAAAACCGTCTTTGATAACCTGTAAATCTTCCAAATTCTCATTAGCAACGACGGCGCGTTCAAAATCGTCAATAATCGGCAACAAACTAACAATTACTTTTTCCGAGGCAGTGGATAGCAATTCCAACTTTTCTTTATTGGTGCGTTTTTTATAGTTATCAAATTCAGAATATAAGTGCAAAAACTTTTCGTTTAATTCCTTTGTTTGAGCCTCTAATTCGGCAATTTGTTGCTTTAATTTATCCTCTTTTGTCGATTTTTTGCCAAAAAAAGAGCGACCGGATTTTTCTTTTTTATCGTTTTGTTCTTCAGCAATCGCCTCATCTTCGTTCACTTTTTCGTTGACATCTGCTGCTGCTTGTTCCGTTTTACTTGACAAATTGTCAGTTTCTATAGGATTCGCTGCCTCATTTCCTCCATTTTCGTTCTGAACATTGTTTACATTTTCTTCCATAATATATTATCATTTAATTATTTACAATAAAAAAACAGCGGCGCACATCAAAACGCCATGATGACATTACAAAAAGTTTGCCAAAATAAAAGCTGACATTACGGCAGTAATTGATATTTCTCCATCCATTTCTTATCGGTAATATCCTCGCCATCTTGGAGATAATAAGTATTTAAGCCCACTTTTTGCGCACCTTGCACGTGCCGCAACGTGTCATCAATAAAAAGGGTTTCCGAAGGGTTTAGTTTTTGTTCATTGATAATAAACTGAAAAGATTCCACCAATGGTTTTTTGATATGAATGTGATGTGAAAAATAGGCCTTAACGAACAATTCCTTGAAAATGTCGTAACCGTATTTTTCCTTCATTTGCCCTGTAAACTGCTCATAGTTAAGCTGATTGGTGTTACTAAAAAGGAAAAGGGAATAATGTGATTTGAGTTCCTTCAACATCTCAATGCGATATTCGGGAATATCAATCATGATAGAGTTCCACGCCTCATCAATCTGTTCATCGGTTAATGGTACGGGCGAAATGGAGCGAATAAATTCTCTAAATTCAGCGGGAGAGATTTTACCTTCCTCAAAAAGGTCGATGGCATCAGATTGGTGTGCTTGTGTATAATATTCATCAAAATTCGGAAATCCGTATCGTGCAAATGCTTCGGGTACATTTTGGTAACGAATGTCATAAATTACGTTACCTAAGTCAAAAATTATGTTTTTAATCATTACAAAATAAATTAAAAGTTCTATAAACTAACACATTTCCCTGCTGAAATTCGATGGTGAAAAAATCAGTGAGGGCTTCGTTGGAGGTACCTTCCCATAAATGGCGAAAACAACGGTTTTGCACGGGATATTTCAATTGGCGGAAGGTCAGCGCAGTGTCGGGACAAAAAGAAAAAATCGAAACCTGCTGTCCGGCAAACGATGGGAAAGTGGTGGTAGAATGAATAGGCGAAAAAATGCCGTAATTGGTTACCATCACTATTTGGAACTCTGCGGCAAAATTCATCATGATGCTGATGTTTCCCAAAGTATGGTCTTCGCGCAAACCGGTGGCGCACAAGACGGCAATTTGATGATAATGATGATTTCGACAATAATGAAAAGCCTTGGTTAAGTCGTTATAATCGGTGCTTTTATCCGTCTCTATGCGAAAATTTGCATTCGACAAATCTGCATTCAACAAAGAATCGCCATCGCCAACGATCACTTCGGGCTGAATATTCAGTTTATTCAAGTGTCGGACCGCACCATCGCAGCAGACAATATGGGAGGCACTTTTGAGCATTTCAACAGCAAAAACATTCAACGGAGCCTCCCCATTTGCCACAATAACCGTGGGAAATGCAAGAAGCTCCGTTAATAGAAAATTTTTGTTTTTCAAACCGTGATTTTTTCAAAATTATGCGGTGCAAAATTAAGAAAAAAAACAAGGGACTCCCCTATTATTTTTTGATCCGTTGGCAGCTTTTGGGAACAACGCAAGTACCTGATGCTCTGCATACTACAACAGGTTCGGGAAGAACGTCAGCTGCCGAGGCAGAAATGTCAGTACGAGGGGCAATCACTTTTCTGGCTTCAAAAACCATTTTGCGGGAGCTGTTGCCCACGTGGGTAATTTCGCCAACCGCTTCAATAAAATCGCCGGCATACACAGGTGCCAAGAACTCTACACTGTCGTATGCGCAAAAAAGTCCTTCATCACCGTCTTGAATAATTAATAATTCGGTCGCCACGTCACCAAAAAGTCCTAACATTCTGGCACCATCAACCAAATTTCCACCATAATGAGCGTCATGTGCACTCATTCTCATTCTAATCATTGATTTTACACTCATAATTAAATTATTTTAAATGAATTGATTATAAAATTATTTGCTTTTTTTGCTTTTTTTAATCGAATCACCGCCAAAAGCATAAGTTATTCCAACCATGCCATTGATTCCCATATTTTTAAAGTCATAATATTTGGAATAATACTGACAAGCCAGATTATTGATTGTTGCAAAAGCGGAGAAACGGTCATTAATAAAATACTCTACACCCACTCCAAAATCCAGAATCGGTTTCATAGTTTTAGTTTTATAAACCAATTCTTCGGAATCATAAACTAAGGCTTTGCGTCCAAAACCCAAATTGAAATTCAAGTCGAATGCCCATTTTTCTTTCAGGATATACTGTCCGTTGAAGGAAAATTCGAGTACCGGTTTATGCCAAGGAATTGCTTTGTCTTTAAGTAGATACAACCAATAATTAGCATCAAAATTAAGATTGAGGTTCTTCATAATTTCCCAATTCATGTCAAGGCAGACATTCAGCACATTTCCGTCATGGTACACAACATCGAATTGATTGCGGGCGGCAGAGAGCGTATCGGTAACGAAAAATGCCAAATTCTTGGAATAATTGTAACGGGCGGAAATATTATAGTTTAGTTTTTTTACCAAGTTCCCTTTCACTCCGCCATAAATACTGATAAAATTGGTCGTTGAACAGAGGGTATCGAGATGAGGCTTTACGAAAGGGTTTTCATACAATAAATCTTTAAAAGAGTTATATTTCACATCTCCTGTTACACCTGCATAAATACTTAAAATTGAAGGAATTACACCCAGCTGCAATTCAGCAATCGGGTAAATGGTACCATCGGTTTTCCCTTGGTAGGTATTCACAACACCGCCCAAGCCGACTAAAATATGGTATTCTTTAATAGTAAAATTAGCGATAAATTCGGGGTTAAAAACAAAAGCGTTTCGACTTGCCGATAAATCCTGCCATTTATTGTTATAATAGTCAAAATCTAAATTAAAGCGATAGTTTTGGCTACCGGAGATTTTCAGCCACCTGATATCATAAGCCAAGAAAGCATTGACCCCAAGGTGGTTTTCCATATCTTTCCAATTGGTTTGCAAAAAATCGTAGTTGAGACGCACGTCTTGCTTCAATTTTTTCTCTTCTAAAACATAATTGGAAGCCAATCCGATGGTGGCGTTAAGATGATGAAAATTATTTTTTAAAGAGTCTTTTTTAATGCTAAATGGGAACTCTTTGATTTTATAACCGTAAAATCTGGCAGCTTCGTGATTATAGCCGATAGAAGAATAGAAGGTTTGCTTTTTGAAAAAGCGTTTAAAGAAGATATAAGCGCGGGTATCACTGGTGGGATAATTTGCGTACTCTTTCATAATTTTGCCGATGGGGGGTGCCCAGCTTGAAAAGTGATGGACATTTAAACCGAAGGAATACTTTTTACTCTGCAAATTGTGAAAAGAGAACTCAAGCAAAGGAGTCAGCGGATAGCCAAAGCCGGCTTTTAAATAATTACGATACAATCGGTTAGAGATATCGGGTGTAACTTTATTAAACTTAATCACGGATGGTTCAAATGATACATCAACGCGTTGTGGCACAATATAATAAGTAAATTCCACCTTTTCATTTGTGGTATCTTTAACTTCGGCTTGTTGATTCTGCTTTTTAAAAGCCATCAATTTAGGGGTATAGTCCACGCGAAAATAAGCCGTATCAACTACTTGCGCCTGCAAGCTACAAATGGACAATAGGATAAGGGTTGTAACGATATATTTCTTCATTTTCAATAATTTTAACGGTTAGTCTTCTTCATCTTCATCGATGGGTTTAAGATTTTCATTTTCTCCAGGTTGGGGAGCAACCGGTTTTTCCGATTGGTCAATCTGGGCAATTTTTTGGCGGGCAATTTCGCGCAAGTCTTCACCGTCGTAGTTATCCACAATACTTTGGTAGGTATGGCGGGCTTGGAAATTATTTCCTTTTGCCACATAGAAATCGCCATATAATATAAATGTAGAAGCCAGCCAATAGGAAGAGCTGTATTTTGCAGCTAAGATTTCAGTAATAATCTTTTCGCACGCATCGTAATTACCTTGATTATATTCAATAAGGGCACAATAATAGGCGGCTTCGGCGGACAGGTCGTTGGTACTTTTGTGCGACAACACTGACAGATATTTTTGTGCGTTGAGATAATCGTTTAAGAAGAAGGCTGATTTTCCGGCGATAAGTTGAGCATCGTCTTTCAATTCGGGGTCGGTTTGTTCTGAATTGAGGTAGCCTTTAGCCGCTTCCAACGCTTCTTGATAATTTTTCAATTCAAATGCGCAACGCATCATTCCATTGTAGGCATACGAGATGTTATTATCGGAAGAAGCACATTTCAGCAACCCGTTAAAATGTGCTAACGCACGTTGGTATTCATTTTTATTATACAAAATGGTAGCGGCTTTGCGTAAAGCGACTTCGTTGTCTTTGGTGCGATAATTATTGATTAATGCTTCATAATCGACAAGGGCTTGGTCATAGCTGTTCATTCCGTATTCGCACTCAGCTTTGTAGAAATAGGCTTGGGCAGCGAAAAAGCCATTGGGGAAATTCTTCAAATAATCTTGGAATCCCTGAATTGCCATTTCGCAATTTCCTTTTAAGTATTTGTTTTCTACAGCTTTATAGGAAATTGAATCTTGTCGCTCCGCAGAAATATGAATATTTCCTTTTGATTTGATATAATCGAAGAACTCGCCGGTTTGCCCCAAATCGGTATAGATATTTTCCAAATTTGCCAATGCATCTTTTGCTTCTTGCGAGCCCGGGTAAAGTTCAATCACTTTTTTGAAAGTGGCAATGGACATTTCCGTATTTTGGGCATTGAGGTATGCCTGTGCCAATTTATTGTGTGCTTCGCGTACGTATGGACTTGACGGGTGTTTTTTGATAAAGTTCTGGTAAGCGTTAATAGCTAAAGCATATTGATTTTGAGAATGATACGTACTTGCCAATTCAAATTCTACCTCATCAATATAAGCTGATTTGTCATAATACTGAATAAATTTCTCTAAAAGCTCAATTTTTTTACTGTCATTCTGCAAATAGCCATAGCATTTGGCTTGTTGATAGAGGGCATAATCGGCATTTCCCATCTTCATTCTGGCACATTTTTCGTAATTGGAGATGGCGGATTGTAATTTTTTCTGCATAAAATAACAATCGCCGAGGCGCGCTAAGGCATCTGCCTGATAATCTTCATCTTCCTCGGCAATAGGGAAGGTTAAAAATTTCTCGAAAGCATCTTGTGCTTCTTTATATTTTTGTAATTTCAGGGCAGCGTAACCAAAAGAGTAATAGGAGATTGGGTAATTGACATCGGAAGAAATGTTTTGCGTTTTGTGATAAACTTGAAAAGAATTATAGGATTTTTTGAACTCATCGGCTCTAAATTCAGATTCTGCTTTCCAATAGAGGTTGGCAAATTGAATGGTCGGGTCTAACGGATAAATCATGGATTTTTCAATCATCTTCACCGCATTTTTATATTCGCGATTATTAATCAGTTCCAGGGCTCTAAAATGAGTACAACGTTGATATGATTTCATCAAAGCGGGGCTTTTGCTGTTGATCTTTTCAATAGAGCTAATGGCTTCGCGATAATTCTTGGTAGAAGCATAAATCTTTGATAAATAGGTAGTTGCCTCCTCACTGCGAGTAGAATGGGGATAGCGATTGATATAATCTTCCAAGGCTTTGATGGCACTGCTGAACGGGACCGAAGCGGTTTGATATTGTAATTTAGCATAATTATAAAGCGCATCTTCTTGAATTTCAGGAATGAAATCGAACTTTGAAGCTTCAAAAAAGTTCTGGGTGGCTAAATTTAGTTTATCTTGTTTTAAATAGCAATCGCCAATGACGTAATAGGCATTTTGCGTCATGGCATCTTCATTATCAGTTACTTTAGAAAGATAGGTAACAGCGTCCGAATACTGACGGGTTTTATAGAAGGTATAACCGATGGCGTACAAGTCGCTTCTGCCGGGTTCGGAAGCCCCTGCTTTTTGAGTTGTGGACTGATTGATAAAGTCATTCATATAAGGAACTGCTTCATTATATTTTCCTAAATTATAATAAGATAGCGCGATAATCCGGTTCAATTCCATTTTATCGGCATTTTGTGTTTTTAATTCGGGAATGGAAGCGATGATTTTTTCATACTCACCTTGAATAAAGTAAATCTGAGTGATATAAAACGGAACGACATCGGCATATTCTTTAATATTTTGAAGGGTTAAGAAATCGTTGAGAGCAGCCTCATATTGTTTTTCTTCGTAGGCGATATGTGCCAGATAATAAACGGCTTTTTGTTGATATTGTCCGTCATATTTTCGGGCTTCGCGAAAGAGATATTTTGCCTCATCGTAATCCTCTGCGACTAAAAAAGCATATCCTTTTTTAAAATTGTACTCTGCCAAATCCTCAGTTTTAATGTTTCTTTCGTCAATTTCCTTAAAGTTTTCGAGTGCTTTTTTATACTGTTTTTTGGCAAAATAAAAACGTGCAATATAAAAATGGGCATCGGGAACAAAACTATGAATGGGATATTTTCGAATGAACTCTTTTAACAAGAACGCCGCGTCTTCGTTATCAAGCAAAGAAGCACAGACCCCCCGATAAAAATAGGAATTTGATTTCATATCGTATTGTCTGTCAGTAGTATTCTCATATACATACTTGAAATATTCTTGGGCAGAACCATATTGTTTTTTTTGAAAAAGTTCTAATGCGGTGTTATATTCATACGCCGGCGAATCATAAATGACGGGGCGTTGGGCAAATAAAGATACCATGCCAAGTAGCAAAGAAAAAACAAAACTACCTCTTAAAATTGATTTTTTCATAGATACTATTCTTCAGTTTAATATTAATTACAAAATTATAAAAGAGAAATGAGCTATATATTTTATTATGAATAAAATATCAACATTCTTTTTTTCATAAAAAGACAAAATAAAAACGAAAAATAAGGTGAATTTATTATTACGAAAGAGGCAGAGGTTAGTCGTCTGATTCAGCGACAATTACATCTTTATAAGCGCCCAAGACTTTTGCCCGCGACAGAAATCCCACATATTTATTATCATTGGTCAAAACCGGCAAATTAAAATTGTTGGTTTTTTGAAATTTCGCCACCATTTGTTCCGCAGTATCGGTATCGTAAACGACGACATCGGGAGTGTACAACAAATCTTTCACCATCACTAAATCATATAATTCCTGTTTAAAAATCACATCTCTGTGGTCATCCATCAGCAACAAACCGGAAAATCTCTGTTCATTGTCCAATACAACAAAAATATTTCGTTTACTTTCCTCAATTTTGGAGACGTAAGTCCGCAGAGAAGCATGGAGTGGCACGGAAGTGATATTGGTATCCAGAAGGTTCATAAAATCAATTTTGTGAACAGCGAATTTATCTTTGTTGTGTGTTTTCAACTTACCTTTTTCCGCCAATTGTCTGGTGTAAACGGAATGTTTTTCAAACATTTTGGAAGTGACGTATGAAATGGAAGATGTTATCATCAAGGGAATCAGCAAGTTATAGCCGGTTGTCAATTCAGCGATGAGAAAGATGCCGGTCAAAGGGGCGTGCATGACTCCCGCCATTACGCCCGCCATTCCCGCCAGCACGCAGTTAGCAATTGGAAATGAGAAGCCGAAATTGTGATTCAGTACTTCGGCAATTAGGAAGCCGAGGAAAGCACCAACAAACAAGGACGGAGCAAAAACGCCCCCAACGCCGCCGGCTGCGTTTGTAATAGCCATTGCCACGACTTTCAGAAAAACGATACCAACGATAAAAAGGATAAAAACAAAATGATTATTGACCAAGAGAGAGAAAAAGGGAGAATTGTTGAGCAACATCTCACGTTTACCGTCAATCAGCATCGTAATGCTCTCGTATCCTTCGCCATAAAAAACCGGAAACACAAATATCAAGCCACCCAAGATCAAACTTCCGATTACAACTTTTACATACTTATTCTTTAGTTTTTGGAAAAGTTTTTCGATAAAGCGGGAGGTACGCAAAAAATAGACCGATACCAACCCGGCAGCGATGCCCAAAATAATGTAAATTCCGACATTGGCGATATTGAAGGGTGAAGTAGGAGCTTGCGTCAGCATCACCCCTTCACCCAAAAAAAGCAATGACAAGATGGTTCCGGTAGCTGCTGAAATAAGCAAGGGGACCACGGCAGCCGACGTTAAATCCAGCATTAAAACTTCAATAGCAAAAACAATAGACGCGACGGGAGCTTTGAAAATAGCAGCCATCGCCGCGGACGAACCACACGCCAACAAAATAATCGTATTCTTGTGAGAGAGATTAAACAAGCGGGCAAAATTTGAACCAATTGCCGACCCCGTCAATACAATAGGGGCTTCCAAACCCACCGAACCGCCAAAGCCCACCGTGACACTACTTGCCACCATCGACGTATAAATATTGTGACGCCGCAACTTGCCGTTATAATTACCGATGGAATTCAATACGATACTGACCCCGTGATTAATATCATCTTTTACAAAAAAAGTGACATATAAAACCGTCAAAATAATCCCCACAAACGGAAATGCCAAATAAAAATAGTTTAATTGAGCTTCCGGAAAGGCTGTACTCAACAACGTAGTAGTAAAGTGAAGGAGATTTTTTATCACAATCGCGGCAGTGGCACCCAAAACACCAATGAAAAAACTAAGCAACAAAATGGTATTATTGTTTCCAAAATTCTTGTCAACCCACAATTTTAGAGCAGTCAAACGCCTATTCTTCGTTGATTTCAAATCATTATTTTTAAACGCGCAAATTTACACTTATTTTCAAATACCCTGACGCCCCACGCTATTTTAAAATCTTTTGTAATTTTGCGACTTCATTATGAGACAAAAAATTCATCATTTCTTGGTTCTATTCTGGGTAAGCGCAATTTTGATTTTGGCAGTGGCCACCTTTTTTGAAAAAATAAAAGGTACAGATTTCGTCTCTGAACAGATCTATCAATCCCCAATCTTCGCAACATTTTGGATTATACTCATCATTTTGGGTTTGATCATCTTTTTCAACCGTTTTAAAACCAACAAAAATTGGGCTGTATTAGCAATTTATATTTCCCTTTGCTTGATACTCACGGGGGCATTATGCACTTTTCTGACTTCGCAAAAAGGGACCTTGCACTTGCGACTTGACGACAAAAACGAAACAGTTGGCCTGGAACTTCCCTTTCAGGTTAAACTTACCAACTTTGAGATAAACAAATACTCAGGCACACAAACCCCCTCCAACTTCGTCAGCACTTTCCGGATAATAGACGGAAATAAAACCGAAACGGCGCAAGTCTCCATGAATCGGATTTTTAAATATCAGTCGTACCGTTTTTACCAAATGTCTTACGACCCCGATGGCAAAGGCACACATCTCAAAGTCAATTACGACCCGTATGGCATTCCCATCACCTATTGCGGATACCTCCTTTTTATTCTCTCATTTGTATTTTATTTATTTCAAAAAAAAGGAAAATACCGTCTGTTAATCAAACAATTATCGGTTTTGTTGTTCCTCCTGCTCGCGCCGGCAAGTCATTCGTTGTGGGCGCAACGCACCATTTCTCAGTCTCAATCAAAAGAGTTGGGCGCAGTTGCCATGCAATACAACGGTAGAATTTGTCCCTTTGAAACCTACTGTAATGATGTATGTTACAAATTATATGGAGAAAAAGAGTATAAGAATTTCGACGCGGTTCAGGTAGTTGCAGGATGGATTTTCTACCCGGAAGATTGGTTTTCGGAACCGATTTTTAAAATTCCAGACCGCTCAATGCGAAAATATCTACACGTAAAAAAGTACGCCAAGCTCAGCGATTTCTTTTCACAAAATGGTGATTATAAATTAGATAACAAAGATATTCCTTTTCAAAAAGAGATTAAAAAAGTGGAAGAGAAATTGGGAATTGTGCAGCAGATTCGCGCCGGCAGCCCGCTCCTTTTGTTTCCACAAGGTTCGCAATGGCTGCCCCCAAACTGCCACTGCACGGGCATCTCCGCCAACGACAGCACTTTCATTTACCATTTCTTTCCCCTTTTGACCGAAGCCGTTCATCAACAAAATGGAAATAATTTTAGCACAACCATTCACGAATTGAATGATTTTCAGCATAAAAATGCCGGAACAGGCATAATTTCACCACAAAAAATCAAAATCGAACTCATCTACAACCGCCTTCGCACAGAGAAGATATTATTCATTATCAACTTGTTATGTGCATTGATCGCTTTTTTTTACATCATTTGGCACCACATTACCTCCAAAAAAAGCAGTTTATTCTTAAAAATTCTTTTTGGCATGATGGTTCTTTCGTGGCTGATTATTTCTGCCCATTGGATCACCCGATGGTATCTTTCCGGACACATTCCTCTCAGCAACGGGTACGAAACGTTGTTATTTATTGCTTTGATTATCACAAGTTTAAGTCTATTGTTGTGGAAAATTCACGAAATAATCCCCTTTGGGGGATTTCTGCTGACGGGGTTTATTATGCTGCTATGTTCCATTAGAATGGGGAATCCGCAGATTACTTCGCTCAGTCCGGTCTTAAATTCCCCATGGCTGACCCTCCACGTATCAGTGATAATGGTCGCTTATGCTTGTTTGGGATTTATTTTCATGATTTCCGTTATAGCGCCGTTTTTACATTTTTCAAAGAAAATAAAAGGTGATGTAACTAACAGGCTTACAATCATTTCTAAACTATTTCTATATCCTTCCGTCGGGTTGCTGGCAATCGGGATCATTACCGGTTCATTTTGGGCAAATCTTTCTTGGGGAAGTTATTGGCAATGGGACCCGAAAGAAGTATGGGCTCTTATCACATTGTTAATCTACGCTTTACCACTTCACGAAGATATTTTTCCTGCCTTCAAAAAACCTCATTTTTATCATCTATACTTAATCATTGCCTTTTTAAGTCTTTTAATGACCTACTTCGGAGTTAATTATTTCTTCACGGGACTGCATAGTTATTCTTCATAAAAACGATGCAACATTTTCAATTATATTACGTCTTTTACAAAACTTTATGTAATTTTGCACGCTTAATCAAAAAGGTAATGAATCGACATTCTTTCGTACTCACACTCTTCATCATCGGCAGTTCATTGATGCTATTTTCGCAACCAAAAGGATACAAAATCAAGGTTTTATTTCCGCCAACGACAGACGAACTATTATACTTAAAAGGGAGCTGCGGAGCGGAAACCATTCTGGTGGATAGCGCAAAAATTAGTAAAAATCAAGCTGTTTTTAAAAACAAAGCTATCTTACAAGATGGTTATTATGAAATAGTTAATGCAAAAAATGAACTATACACCGACTTGATTATCGACTTTGATCGGGATTTTACAATAATTCTTAACAAAGGAGATAAGACGGCAGAAGGTTCGCCTGAAAATCAAGCTTTTTTTGAGTTCCAAAAAGTATTAAACCGGACAGAAACCGTGGACGAGAAAGAGCGTTATATTGAACGTTTTATTCAAATTTCGCCGGAAAGTTTGTTGTCCCATTACTGCCAAATGAATCTGTACAAGTTAAATCCCGAAAAGGAATTGACGATAGATAACTATTTTGATGATGTCAATTTGCAGGATTTCCGGATGTTGCGACATCCTTTTTTTCATCAATTGGTCATCGGCTATTTTTCCGAAACACTTTCCAATATTCACGATAACATTCATTTGCAAGAAAATAAGATCGTACATTTTTTCAAACTTTGTGACCGAGAAAGTGAAATCGGGCAATACTATTTGCAATGGATGATCCAACATTTCAACACCGATGGGAATAGTTCCATCGATGCCGTTCTGGTGTTTTTGTATGACAATTATTGCCAAGAGGGCTACTGTCATTTTCTTTCGGAGAACAATGCGCGATTATTAAAAAATACGGTAACGCGCAAAAGACGCTTGCTCCCCGATGCGGAAGTTCCTGTTTTATCGGCATATAACTCGTGTCACCAAATAGAAAGCACAGAAAAAATTACTAAAAAATACACGGTTCTGTGGTTCTGGGACCCGGACTGCGAAGACTGCCTGATAGAGACTCCGCTGCTTCATACGTTATATATGGAACATGCCACAGATTACGACTTTGAAGTTTTTGCCGTCGCAATCACGGAAGATACAACGAGATGGGAAAATAATCTGGAACAGATGCAACTCACGTGGATGAATACCTGTTACGGAATGGGCGAGCCGAACTACGATTTTGTCGATTATTTCGACCTGCTCACCACGCCGGCTTCGTTTTTAATTGATGATAAACATAAAATAATTATGCACCATTTTTCGTTAGACGAGCTAGAAGATTTTTTAAAATTTCACGCAAACATAGAATAAAAAAAACAAAAATAACTGATAATATGAAAAAAACAGTATTCATTACTTTGGCAATCTTGTTGTTAATCCCATTTGCCACCCAAGCTCAAAAAAAAGTCAATTCAAACACCAAAGGCCATCACATTACTTTTACCATTCAAAATTCACAAGATGAAATGGTTTTCTTAGCGGTCTATTACCGAGAAAAACTAATTCTCCAAGACTCTGCAACAGTTGCTAATAAACAAGGTAATACGCGACAATTTATATTTAAGGGCGACAAAACCTATCAAGGCGGCTTATACAAATTAGTCAGTCAGAAACATCGTCCATACCTCGATTTTGTCATGGATAAAAATCAGAACTTTTCTGTTCAATGCGACACCATCGGTAATGTGGAAAACATCATTTTTACCAATTCACCGGAAAACCTTGAGTTACACGCATTTCAAAAACAGACGGTGACGGCACAAAAAAGAATGTCGGCGTACCGCTCGGCATATAATTCATTTGAAAAATCCGGAAATAAAGATAGTGTTGAGTTTTATAAAAACAAGATTACGGAGTTAAATAAAGAGATGGAAGATTTCATCAAATCCCTCATCGACCGGAATCCCGACTATCTGTTTTCCAAGATGCAAAAAGCCTATCGTTCCATTGTAGTGCCAGACCCGCCGGTAAAAGCAGATGGCACCATTGATTCCACTTTTCAAGCCCGCTACTATTTAACCCACTATTGGGATAACATTGATTTATCGGACAGCCGGCTCATTTTCACCCCGTTAATGGAACCAAAAATGAAAGATTATTTCAACAAAGCCCTGCAATATCAAGAGGCAGATACCATCAATAAATATGTGGATATGGTCATTGGAAAGACCACGGGTGATACATTAATGTATCGTTATATGGTAGATTGGATTACCTATAACTTCGAGACCAGCAAAGTGTTAGGTCACGATGCCGTATTTGTCCACGTTGTGAAAAGCAATCAGATGCAAGGCAAATGCACGTGGATGGATGAGGATTTGGTTCGCAAATACGAAAAGAGGGTTAAACATTTGGAACCCTTGCTCATCGGAAAAAAAGCAGTCGAGTTAATTATTCCCGACACAACTTTAACGGATGATTTCACCAAATGGTACTCTTCTTACAATCATTCAAAGAAATATGTCATTTTATGGTTTTATGACCCCGATTGTCCAACTTGTAAGAAAGAATCGGAAAAGTTGAGAATTATTTATGATTCATTGGAAAACATCGGGAAGCGCAACTTTGACGTTTATGGCGTTGGAAACGATGCCGATATTCAGCGTTGGAAAAAATACGTCAAAGATCAGAATTACCCGTGGATTAATGTTGGCGGCAACAAAGCCAATGTTGATTACTTGGATTTATTCAATATCTACGAATCGGGCAATCCTGCCATGTTCATTTTAGACGAAAATAATTACATCATTCTAAACAAACGAATTGAGATGAACACGATTCAGGGGTTTATCGAGCAACACGAAAAGATGATGGCATACAAAAAAAATCAAAAGAAATAAGAGATTATGGCAACTATGAAACCATCGATACCGAAAGGGACTCGCGACTTCACTCCGACAGAGATGATGCGCCGCAACTACATTTTCCAAACCATCAGAACCGTTTTTGAAAATCATGCCTACCTTCCCATTGAAACACCGGCAATAGAAAATCTATGTACACTCATGGGCAAATACGGGGAAGAAGGAGACCGACTGTTATTCAAGATATTAAACTCCGGTGATTTTACCGAAAAGGTGGACTTTACAGAACCATCCCCTACCCGTTTAGCATCACAGATTTGCGAAAAAGGGCTGCGTTACGACTTAACTGTGCCTTTTGCACGTTTCGTGGTACAGCACCAAAACGAAATTGTTTTCCCTTTTAAACGCTATCAAATGCAACCGGTTTGGCGCGCCGACCGGCCGCAAAAAGGCAGATACAGAGAGTTTTATCAATGCGATGCTGACGTTATCGGCAGCGAATCACTGCTCAACGAAGCCGAATTGATGGAAATTACTTTCGAGATTTTTCAAAAATTCGGTATTGACATTACCATCAAAGTCAATAATCGCAAAATATTATCCGGCATTGCTGAAATAGTAGGCGAAAGCGATAAAGTTATCGACATTTGCACCGCCATTGACAAGTTGGATAAAATCGGGAAAGAGAAAGTGTGTGAAGAATTGATGCAACGCGGTTTGTCGGAACTAGCCATCGAAAATTTGCAACCGTTTTTTAATTTTTGCGGGGACAATGACGACAAAATTAAATTATTGGACAGCGTATTAGCGCATTCTGAAATCGGACGATTAGGCGTTGATGAACTTCGGACGATGTTGCAATATGCTAAATTGTTGAATATCAACAATGACATCGAAATAGACATCACTTTGGCACGCGGATTAAATTATTACACCGGAGCGATTTTTGAGGTCAAGGCAAAAGAGGTCAGCATTGGAAGTATTTCCGGTGGCGGACGTTACGACAACCTAACCGGCATTTTCGGATTAAAGAACATGTCCGGTGTGGGCATTTCATACGGTGCTGAGCGTATATACGATGTTTTGGAAGAGTTGCAACTTTTCCCGCCTGCCTTGGAGAATCCGATTCAAGTACTTTTCGTCAACTTTGGGGAAGTGGAAGAGTTTTATGCGTTGCCCGCACTGCAAAAAGTGAGACGCGCCGGTATCACTGCCGAAATATATCCCGACCAAGCCAAGATTGG
>Ga0265294_10001613_pt1 | contig 30368 bp, 30 predicted proteins | sample MunlanPumphouse3_FD_192504 | JGI IMG/M metagenome (GOLD analysis project Ga0265294, IMG submission 192504) | Groundwater microbial communities from a municipal landfill in Southern Ontario, Canada - Pumphouse #3 | ecosystem: Environmental > Aquatic > Deep subsurface > Groundwater | place...
CCGATGGGGCTGACCATTTTAAGAAGAAGAGATATCCCTAAGCTCCTTTACCCATTGCCAATTCGCGATTTTTACGGAATTGGGCGAAAGACCTCACCAAAGCTTGAAGCGACGGGTATTAAAACGATTGGCGATTTAGCCAAACGAATAAACGCCGATGATTCTGATTTGCACTTGATCCTTGGAAAATTCTTTTTCGTCATTAAAGATTGGGTAAACGGTTATGGAAACGACGAACTTGACTTAGAACCATGGGATCCAAAATCGATCGGTAATAGTTCAACTTTTATGCACGACACTAATGATTTTAGCGAAATTAAGGAAATGATTGCTTCACTAGCTAAAGAAGTTAGCGAAAGAGCGCAGGCAGAGCGCAAAAAAGGTTCAACCGTCCAAATTGTTATCAAAGATACAGAATTTAAGACCATTAACCGCTCAATGACTTTTGAACAACCCACGAATGAATATGAAGTTATTTTTGATAAAGCCTTAACCTTGTTAGAACGACATTACAAAGGCCAATTAATTCGCCTCGTCGGTGTTACCTTACAAAATCTAATTGATCCTCGCGATCTTGTTATTCAGATGTCGCTATTTGATTATCGAAAACACGAGGAAGAAAGCACGACTAAATTATTGATTAACGAGTTGAATCGGAAACTCAAAAAACCAATGCTTATCCGGGCTAGCGAAATTGATACAGAGAATAAAGGAGACAAAAATGAAGATTGATGATGCGATTGATTTGTTTTTCCAGTACTTAACTGTCGAAAAAGGCGTTCAAAAACAAACCATCAATGCTTATGCAAATGATTTAAAACAATTTTTTCAAGTATTCAAAAGCAAGAACACAACCGATGATTTATTAGTTAGTGATTTAACCGACTTCATAAAGATACAAAGTAAATTGAAGCGGGCCAACGCGACAATACTAAGACGTCTATCCTCGACTAAACATTTTTATCGCTTTCTAGAAAAAGAGAAAATTCTCGGTGACTCTGTACCAAAAATAGATTCCCCGAGGGCGATAAAGAAACTTCCTGTTTCCCTAAGTGTCGAAGAAGTAGAAGCCCTTCTTGAAGCTCCTGATTTAGAAAAAAATGAAGGCGTACGTGACCGAGCCATGCTTGAGGTTATGTATTCCTCAGGACTTCGCGTTAGTGAACTAATCAAACTTGAACGCGGACAAATCAACTTTGTTCATGGTGTTGTTACCATTTATGGTAAAGGAAATAAGGAACGCCGTGTCCCGATTGGAGAGTTCGCTCTTGAATATCTCGTCAAATATATTGAGGAAGCGCGTATTAAGAATGTCGGCAAGAATTCAAAATACGTTTTCCTGAATCGCTATGGCGAAGTGTTGTCACGCCAGTATTTTTTCAAACAAGTTAAAAAGTATGCGGCCTATGCGGGAATTAAAGAAGAAGTCTCGCCTCACACCTTAAGACATAGCTTTGCGACGCATATGCTAGATAATGGCGCCGAACTAAGAGCGGTTCAAGAAATGCTTGGTCATTCAAATATCGCCACGACGCAAATATACACTCATGTCTCAAGTAAGCGCATTCTCAGTGCTTATGATTTGTATGCTAAACGCAAATAATATACAATCTTTATGTTAATAAAGGAGTTAATATGAACAAATATAAAAGATTATTCGTTATCGTCATCGATTCTGTTGGAATCGGTGAGATGCCGGATGCCGAAAAATTCGGAGACAGAGGCGCTAATACTCTAGTGCATACCGCCCGCGAAGTTGGAGGTTTAAAAGTCCCAGTCATGAATTCACTTGGTCTTGGTGACTTGGCCCCGATTCTAGGAACGAGTATCGTCAATCATCCCCATTCTTACGCCCTTAGACTTCGCGAGACAAGCGCAGGCAAGGACACGATGACCGGCCACTGGGAAATGATGGGTATTAATACGACGACACCCTTTCAGACTTTTACTGATACGGGCTTTCCTCAATCTTTGATTGATGAGCTAGCCGAAAAAACAGGACACAAGATTATTGGCAACAAAGCCGCAAGCGGAACAGAAATTTTAGTGGAATTAGGCGAACAACAAATGCGCGAGAATTCACTAATCGTCTATACTTCGGCTGATAGCGTTCTGCAAATCGCTGCCCATGAAGAAGTTACCGGCGTAGAAGAACTTTATCGTTGCTGTGAAATCGCCCGCGAAATATGTATGAAGCCCGAATACTTTGTTGGTCGCGTCATCGCCCGCCCATTTATCGGTACGAATAAAAATAATTTTAAACGAACATCAAATCGTCATGATTTAGCCGTTTCGCCAAGTGGAATAACGACCCTTGATATCTTAAAAGATAACGGATACATGGTTAGTTCGATCGGCAAAATCAACGACATCTTTAATACGATGGGCGTTGTTAAAGCCCAGAAGACTGTTTCTAATCGCGACGGTATGAACAAAACAATCCAAGAAGCGAAGGCACATGACTTTGCTGGTTTATGTTATGTTAACTTAGTCGAATTTGATAGCGAATATGGCCATCGCCGCAATGCCGCGGGATATGCCAAAGCTCTTGAAGAATTCGATGTGCAACTTGGTGAACTATTAAAAGTTGTTCGTGATGACGATTTGGTAATGGTTACTGCCGATCACGGCAATGACCCAACCCATCACGGAACTGATCATACAAGAGAAAAAGTGCCTCTTTTGATATATTCGAAAGCGATTAAGCAGGGGCGATACCTTGATGAAAGATCATCGTTTGCTGTTATTGGAGCCACTGTTTTAGAAAATTTCGGTCTTAAGAAAACGCCAAATCAAATTGGCGAACCAATTATGGAGATATTTGAATAATGAAAATTAAAAGCATCATTTTGCCCCTTGTGGCATTAACCTTAAGCTCATGCGCTAACACGCCTGAAAATATTACGATTCGCGCTATCTCGCCAGCTGGTGCACCAGCCTTAGCCTTTTACGATCAAGGCGATAACGATAATTTTGTGACAAACTCAGCCCCAAGCAATGTTTTGGCGGAGTTTCAGACTAATTACTATAATGCTATTATCTTTGATTCGATTAATGCTTTAAAAAGCATTAAAAACAATAACTTAGATTTTAAACTAGCTAAAATAATTACGGGCGGTAATTTCTATCTAGTCAGCATTGACAAGGAAGAAGGACAAATGCCAACATCCGAAGACAAAGTTGTCTCATTTGGTGAAGGCCTTATTCCTGATTTAGTGTACGGTGAATTAAGCGAATATTGGGAAATTGACAATACTCCATATTATGTGCCAAGTGTTTCTGAAGCTTTGGGCGTCTTAAAAACTGGCAAGTTTTCCGGAGAAGATGTCGATTTTGTCTTTATCGCTCAACCAGCCCTTAATATCGCCATGAACGATCAAACAGCCACAACATATGGCAAAGTCAAAGTTGTTAAAAACATTCGTGCTGAATGGCAGGAAATGACCGGTCAGACCGCCATTCCCCAAGCTGGATTGTTCGTGAGAACAAGTCAGTATGATTTGAATCCAGACGCTTTTGTTGATTACGTCGATGAAATGGTCGAGCGGATTGATGTCGCGATTGATAATCCCGCCCTTGCCAAAGAAGCTATGGATGCCTTTGGTGATGTTCAGGCTCAAGCGGCGAGATTTGGTTTTAACTCAAATATTATGTTAACCACTCAATCGAATGGAGCAAATGGTTTTGGCCTTGTTCGCGGTACTGAGTCGGTTGATGTTAATGAATTTTTAGAGACGCTCGGCTTAGATCAATTTGACGATTCTTATTTTCTTGATTTATAACTAAAATAGAAACATGGAAAAAACGAAAGCCTTTTTCAAAAAACACGCCGTAATAATATATACGGTTCTTGGAATTGGTTTCGTTTTTCTTTTGTGGTGGCTCACATCACTAATAGTTAAAAGCACAGTCTTAAGGACTTTTCCGGGCCCTGAGGATGCTATTCCTCTCTTCTTTGAACTATTCGCTCACGCTTCGACGTGGCTTGCTGTCGGTGGCACTTTATTAAGATTAGTCATCAGTTTTGCTATCGCCTTTGTCATCGGATCGCTTTTAGGTGTTATTTCCGGTATTAGTAAAGGCTTTGCCAATTTCATGCGTCCGCTTGTCATAACTTTAAGAACACTACCAACAGCGGCTGTTATTCTCATCCTCATTGTTTTGCTCCGTCCCATTTTTGCGCCAATCATCATCGTCTTTTTGATCATCTTTCCGATTTCATATGAATCGATGGCGACGGGCATCAAAAACGTTAACAAAGAAGTTCGAGAGGCAGCAAAGATTGATGGCGCGAGTCGGTTGCAGTCAATTATTCGCATCAAGATACCTTTATCGATGCCTTATGTTCTGCTTGGCGTTGTTTCAAGCCTTGGACTAGGCATGAAAATATCAATCATGTCGGAAATCATCGCTGGTTCGAATCGCATCAGCGGCTTAGGTCGTCTGATTCATCTTGCTTATATTGAAGCTGATATGACAAGAATTGTCGCAATATCCATCTTCGCCATTATTTTGATTGGCCTTATTGACCTCGCTATGTTTTTTGCCAAACGAAAACTAAAGACCCGCTGATAAAATATAAAAGTTGTTCATCATTTAAAATATCGAATGATTATGGCGATGGGCAAAATATACATCTCTAGCTTCGGTTAGAGATTTTTTATTACGACCATTAGAAAGTGAGGGATTTGTTTCTTGAGAAAGATCTTTTGTCCATCCGCAAATATGACAAATCTCGCCTTCCTGACCTCGACTGAGTGTGAATTCTCCACAGCATGAACAACACTTTTTACTCATGTTTCTATTATAAATCCTATCATCGTAAATATACACGTAGGGTTTCAAAAGCAATAGGGCAATATTAAAATTAGTAGATATTTAGTATTTAATTATAATAGGTCATATGTGGAAAACTCATCAAAACACATTTATAAACCAATTATCAGAGCAAGATTAAACGACAATAAAAGCCGATAAAATCTATAAAAAGCACTATACGGTTAACATAATGGAGATTATGCGAAGTAATTACTATTTGCGCCAAACCCCTCAAAATATAGAAAACACTTCTATTGACACATTTATTTGTCTTGTAATGTTTGAAATCTTATTTTCGATCAACTTGGAGAACGCGTTAAGGAATCCTGGCCAATAAAAAAGAACCACTTGCCTTAAGTGATTCTATATTGATTGATAATCCTTATTTGCGAGAGAGAATTTGTTCGAGACTAACTCGTTCACGTTCCTCTTTTAGAAAAATGTTAACAATAACATGATATGCATCAACGAGTATCCAACCGGAATCCCCACTCCCTTCGACATGATGGACATTGGCTTTAAGCTTTTCCAGCCTTTCAACGACTGCATCCTTCAATGCATTCATCTGTCGCGGATTTGATGCTGTCACAAGAATGTAATACTCGGAAAATGGTGTTCGATCACGAACGTCGATGATTTGAACGTCCTCGGCTTTTGTTTCGTCTAAAAGCTCGAGAATGGCTTTTGTGTACTTATCTGGACTCAATTTCTTTCCCCTTCCCTAGATAAAGTTGCATACAAGCGTCAGTTAACGAATTTTTTATATCTTTGCCATTGGCAAGAAGATAATCGCGGTTAGCACTTAATACCACTAGAAAACCTAAATAATAGTTTTTATAGCATTTCTTGATAAGGGGTCGAGAATTAAATCCTCTAAGCGGATCAATCTTATCGGCACTATAAATTATTTTACCAAGCGGACTCATGTGTGGTTTACCAGTGGCATGAAAACAAATCGCATCGAGAATCTCTTCATCCTTGATACCGAATTCTTTTTCTGCTAAATATGAACCGATAAACTGATGGTACGCAAAAGGAGGTAGGTTAACATAATCTTTAAACTGCCTTTTCATAATGGCGATTGTTTGCTCGGTGTCGTAGCCTTTGCCAAGATCATGCAGCAAGCCCGCAACATAAGCTTTATGATATTCAGGTCGTTCGTTTTTGTATGCAATTGAACGCGCTAAATGGGCGACAGAAAGACAATGAGTATAGCGTTCTTTGCCCATGATATTAATAATCTTCTCTATATAATAGAGATGATTTTTTTCGATGTAATCAAGAACTGAGGATGGCATATCAAGCGATTGCAAATTTCTAATTTTTGTCGATGATACTTCGCCAGTGTGATTATATGGTAATTGTTCAATCGAAAAACGTTTTGCTATTTTTTCATCCACTTTGATTTCGGGACGAGGAATATAAACAACAGTCGCAAGTTTAATTATTTCTTCGGGTTCCTGCCACTGTGCAAATTGATTAACTTGGTCCGCACCAATTAGCAAAAAGAAACGCTTACGAGGGTATTTTTTTACAAAATAGCGAATTGTATCAATCGTATAATTAATTGCTGATTCCGATTTGATTTCGAAGTCAGAAATTGTCGTTCCAGAAATACCGTTTTGGCGAATAGCCAAGGTTAACATTTTTAAACGATGTTCAATTCCCACTGTCGGATTTTTCCAGCGCGGACTTTTACTCGGCACAAAAACGACATCAGCATTAAGTAAAAAGCTCGCCGCATTAGCCATGCGGAGATGGCCGTTATGTACGGGATCGAAGGCGCCTCCGAAAAGAACGATATTCTCCACTACTTTACTTTCCTCTTAGGAGACTGACGATATAAAACAATTGTTCTACCGACGATTTTTATTAAGAAACAGCCGAGTTTCTCGGAAATTGATTTAGCAAAGAACTCAACTTCTCCTTCAGCATGCTTATTGATTGAAACTTTGATAAGTTCATTAGCAGTCAGAGCTTTGTCGAGCATTTCAAAAACTTTAGCAGACAAATTATCTTTTCCGATAATATAGCGGATTTTGAGTTTATTGCTAAGGGCGAATAATTCCTGACGATCCTTGTTACTTAACATGCTCGATTTTTGACCTCGTTGTATAAAATGATACGCCTTTTGGAACATAAAGGCGGAAAGTTTGTTTATTTCCAATAAAAGAGAACCATCCTAAACCATTAATTCCAATATCGCGTGAGCCTTCTTCATCGACAACTACATCGTAAATGTCAAAGTCTTTTAGACTCTGCAAGTTCTTCGATGTCGGATGAAGTAAGTTTTTATTTAGGGTACGCAAAAATTGATTGTTCGGTTCTGCAACAATTATTTTGCGAATATCAACTTCTGAAGAAAAATAGCATCCCACCGCTGTTTTTTCTCCTTCAACTAATTCGATACGCGCTAGCCCGCCGATAAAAAGTGACTGGTCTTTACTAAGCGTATACAATCTTTTTTCTATGCGCTTGATCGGAACAATAGATTTTAAAACCTGTTTTTCCACTTTTTCAAGAATGCAGTTATCGTTGCCTAAACCAGGAGTGTCATAAAAATAAGTCGATTGATCAATCGGTATTTGCATAACTTTCAAATTCGTGCCCGGATAGTTCTGCGTGATAATATTCGTGCGACTGACATTTTTATATTCCTTTAAAAAGGCTTCCATTAAGGTCGTTTTTCCCGAATATTTCTGACCAATAATATAAACGTCTCTTCTTTTGCGAAGGTCTTTAATTGTGTCGATGACATCCCGAATATTATAATTTTCGGAGGCACTGACTAGCTTAACATCGGAAACTTTAAGTTTTTCGACTCTTAGTCGATGAGCGACATATTCTTTGAGAGCTTCATCGCTAACATCTTGAGGGATGATATCTCGTTTATTAGCAAGAACTAAAATATCTAAACCCGAAAGCCAATGGTTTAAAGCACGGATGAAGCCAGCTTCAAAGGAAAAGAGATTGATAACATAAACGATTAAAGCATCAGTGGCCTGAGCATCGGCGATAAGAGTAAAAAACTGGTGATCAAGGCTCGCTTCTTTTGGCGAAAGATTATATTTTTCGCTATGAAAGCATTTTTGACAAAACAAAACGCCTTTCGATAAGTCCTGAAGTAATTCTTTTTCGACATAGCCATCTTTTTCGTGGTCCTTGCTTTGCAAGACGACACCACATGAGTAGCAACGACGGATAATATTTAACTTAGCCATTATTTATCCTCCCATTTGATTAAGAGATTTAATTTTTTTAATTTTTTATAACGAGGTTTATCAAAAAAACGGTTAAATTTGGTGGTCCACTGATCATCATCGACAAGGCGTTCGGTTAGGATAACGCGAATCCCTGCCCCATTACCGCAGCAAACATCGGTAATAATTTGATCGCCAATCATCATTACTTTTGAGGTGTCAATTTTATTGGCTTTTATGAATTTCTTAAGACGAAAAGCGAATGGTTTAAGTAATGATCCCGCATAGCGTACGCCAAGTTCCTTCGCGTATGTAGAAACACGTTTGGAAGTATTGTTTGAAACGACAATCATCTCGATGCCAGCCACCGCTAATTTTTCTTTCAAAGCAAGGGCGCGGTCGCTTGGATGTGATTTATTATGGGCATCAAGGGTATTGTCAAGGTCAACAAATAAGGTGTCGATTTGATGTTTCTTGAAAAAGGCGGGATCAATATCGTAAATACTCTTTGCTACACAGAAGGGAATGAAACGTTTATTCATATTCTTATTTTACAAATAATGAGCACAAAAAAATAGACAAATACAAGTAATATTTCAAAAACAAAAGGCGACATCCAACAAATGCCGCCTTAAGAGAATCTTTATCTTAACTATTTTTTAGCATCGTCTTCTTCGAAAATCGAAATTTGCTTGTAGTCTTCGCCATTTTCTTCAAGTTTGGTTATTTCGTTTTCTTTGACAATGATTTCCTTAACAGGAGGCTCGTGGGCTATGATTTTTTTATCAATCATAATGTTATCTTCGCGGAAAACGATGTTAAGGTGTGAGCGCCGCGGTAATGTAATCGTGCCCTTTGCGTATTTGTTTTTTGGAGTAACATAGAAATCAGCGACCTCAACATCGATTACCGATTTATTGTTGGCTTGTACGCGGAGAATAATCTTTTCATCCTTTGCATCGATTTTGCGTGCGTAAATAAGATAATGAGGCTCCTTATTAAAACATGGATAAATAAGTGATGTTTTGCCAAGTCTAGCTGTCAAAGGAGTATTTGTATAGTCGTAAATGCGAAGATGACCAGCATGAGTTAGAAGAACAATCTTGGCTTTTTCGTCTTTTTCAAAGACGAGCATCTTAACAATTGTCGCTGGCTTTAATTCGGCCACTGCTTTGACTCCGCCGGATTTAAGCGTAGCAATTGATACGTCGTTTTCATTAAATAAGATTGCCCCACCGATGCTTGTTAAAACCATGATGTTACTATCGCCGCTTGTTAAAACAACATCGGCAATTTCATCATCGCCAATTAGCTTCATGGCCGTAATCGGGCGAGCGTAGCGAATAACGATAAAGTCAGTTAAGCGAACACGCTTGATTTGCCCTTTTTTGGTAATAAGAGCCAAGTAAAGATCGTCTCTAAATTCGTTGACCGCGAAGGCACATACGATTTTTTCTTTATATTCAAGACTAATTAGATAATTGATGTGGCGGCCTTCTTCTTTCCATTTCGTGTCGATAACTTCATGAACAGGAATATAAAGATAATTGCCGCGATTGGTGAAGGCTAATACAAAATCAGTCGTCAAAGCTTGACCACGATAGACTAATACATCGCCTTCTTTCATCCCAGGTAAAGAGTTAACTCCACTACCACGGTAGGACTTAATTGAACTTCTTTTTATATAACCGTCACGCGTAATCGAAATCATCACTTCTTCCTTGGCGATTAAGTCGCGCTTATCAATTTGTAGATTGATATCTTTTTCGACAATTTGCGTTCTTCGATCATCGCCATATTTTGCGGCGATTGCCTTTAAGTCGGCGATGATAACTCGGTCTAATTTTTTACGATCTTCAAGGATGCCTTGCAGTTTTAAAATTGTTTTTTCTAAAGCTTCTTTTTCTTTGACCAAAGTCGAGATATCCGTATTTGACAACTTATAAAGTTGTAACATGACGATTGCTTCGCTTTGCGCTTCCGAAAACTCAAATTTCTTCTGAAGATTTTCTTTGGCGTTAGCTTTGTCTTTTGACGAGCGAATCGTCTCAACAATTTTATCAAGCATTGAGATTGCTTTGATTAAGCCATCAACGATGTGAAGTCGGGTTTGGCACTTGTTTAAATCATAGTTACTACGGCGCGTAATGACATCGACTTGATGGTCAATATAGGCGTCAATTATTTGCAGAAGATTTAGTGTTTTAGGGCGCCCATTGACGATGGCGACAATATTGGCAGAATACGATGTTTTAAGTTGTGTCTTGTTAAAAATATAAGCCAAAATGACATCGGGTTTGGCGTCTTTTTTTAAATCGATAACAATGCGTAAACCTTTGCGGTCCGATTCGTCGCGAACTTCAACGATACCATCGATTTCTTTACCGTGGCGTATTTTGTCGAGCTCGTAAACGATCGATATTTTTACTGTTTTATAAGGAATTTCGGTAATGACAATCTGCTTAATTCCCTTTTCATCAATGATCTCTGTTTTAGCAGCGATTTCGATTCTTCCCCGCCCTGTTTCATAGATGTTTTGTAGGCCTTCACTTTCATAAATAAGGCCGCCTGTTGGAAAGTCTGGCCCCTTAATAAAACGCATTAAATCAACTGGCGTAACATTGATATGAGTTAGTCGCCAAATGACGGCATCAATAACTTCACGAAGGTTATGAGGGGGAATTTCAGTTGCTAACGCAACTGCAATGCCTTCACTACCATTGACAAGGAGGTTAGGAAAGCGCGCTGGTAAGACGCTTGGTTCAAAGTCGGTGTCATCGAATGTCAGATCCATATCAACCGTCTTTTTTTCGAGGTCTTTCGTCAATTCTTCAGCGATTTCGCTTAAGCGAGCCTCGGTATAACGATAGGCCGCCGGAATATCGCCATCGATACTTCCGTTATTGCCTTGAAAATCGACAAGCGGCACGCGAACTTTCCAATCTTGCGACATCCGTGCTAGGGCATCATAAATTGAGGAATCACCGTGAGGGTGATAGCGACCCATGACGGCACCAACGGTATGAGCGCACTTTTTGGTCGGACGTGTTGAAATATTTCCTGATTCATACATCGCGTAAATGATGCGGCGCTGCACTGGTTTAAGACCATCGCGAACATCAGGAATAGCGCGATCTTGAATTACATACTTTGCGTAAGTTGCATACCGGTCACCCATCACTTCTTCGAGGGGTTCGTTATGGATTTTTTCTTTAAAAAATTCAACAGTTTCTGGAACTTTTTTAGCCATTACTTATTTAACCTCCTCAATGAATTTATCGATGACATTGAAATCAACGTTCTCTTCGACCCATTTACGGCGAATGGCAGCATCTTTGCCCATTAAGACGCTGACGCGTCTTTCGACAAGAAGCGGATCTTCAATTTTAACACGAATTAATTGTCGAGTACGAGGATTCATAGTCGTTTCCCAAAGTTGATCAGCATCCATTTCGCCAAGACCTTTATAGCGAGATATTTTGTAACCCGGACCGATCGATTTTTTAGCTTTTTCAAGGCCTCGATCATCCCAAGCATATTCATAAACAATGTTCTTATTGACCTCTTTATAAACACGGTAAAGAGGAGGTACAGCAACATAGATTTTTCCCTTGTTAACTAATGGTCTCATATAATGATAAAAGAAGGTAAGCAACAGCGTTTGAATGTGTGCACCATCAGTATCAGCATCGGTCATAATGATGATTTTTCCGTATTTTGATTCATCAATATCAAAGTTTTGACCAACACCCGCTCCAATCGTAGAAATAATCGTCGCAAATTCTTCATTTTTCAACATTCTGTCCATTGTTACGTTGTCAGTATTTAATGGCTTACCACGAAGTGGTAAAATGGCTTGATGTAATCGATCGCGTCCCTTGCGAGCTGTACCACCAGCAGATTCACCCTCGACAATGAATATTTCGTTGAGAGGATAATCCTTTGATTGGCAAGGTGTGAGTTTATCGCTGATAATCATCTCACTTCTGACCTTTTTTGTTGATCTTGCTTCTTCTTTAGCTTTACGAGCTGCAAGACGGGCATCACGAGAATCAGTGACCTTCTTAATTAAGTTGACTGCAAACTCTCTATTTTCATTTAGATAGTAAGTTAACTTACTATAAATAAAATTATTAACAGCTTGAATCGCTTCTGGGGTACCTAGTTTTGACTTAGTTTGTCCTTCGTATTGAAGTAGTGATTCAGGAATTTTTAAGGATAATATGGCAGTAAGACCTTCGCGAATGTCACTACCTTCCAATTTATTTTTCCCTTTTAAAAGGGAATGTTCAGTTGCAAAGTCATTAACAGCCCTCGTTAAACCAATTCTAAATCCGGTCTCATGAGTACCACCGTCTCTTGTCCGGACATTATTTGCGTAAGAATAAATCGACTCATTATAGTCTTCGATGCAATATTGCATCGCACACTCGATTTTAATACCGTTTGCGTCATCTTCAAAAGAAACGATATTACCAAGCGGTTTTTTGCTTTGATTCAAAGTCGCAACATATTCTTTGAGTCCATCGGCATAATAAAACTCATGGGACAAATCTGTCCTTTCATCCTTAAGGATGAAGCGTACCTTTTTTAGCAGAAAAGCACTCTCTTGCAAGTGGTTATAGATCGTATCCCACTTGAAGTCGATTGACGAAAAAATTGTTGCATCTGGTTTAAAACGGACAAGAGTACCGTGTTTATTGGTTTTACCAATAACCTCAAGAGGAATGGCGAGCTTACCACCATTTTCAAAACGGAGATGATGTGCTTTTCCTTCTTGAAAAACAGTCACATCTAGGTATTCGCTTAGTGCATTAGTTACCGAAGCACCAACGCCGTGTAGTCCTGCACTACTTTTATAGACGGCATCGGAGAATTTTCCTCCTGAATGCAAGGTTGAAAAAATTAATTGGACAGCAGGGATATTTGTTTGATGATGAATCCCCACGGGAATTCCTCGCCCCTCATCCTCAACCGAAAGCGAACCATCTTTGTGAATAATGACAGTAATTTTATTTCCATAACCAGATAAGGCCTCGTCAACACCATTATCGATTACTTCCCAGACAAGATGATGAAGACCTGAAGAATTGGTCGAGCCAATATACATGGCTGGCCTTTTGCGAACACCAGAAAGACCCTCGAGAACATCGATATCGTCTGCCGTGTATGTGCTTTTAATTGTTTTTTCTGCCATGCTTGCCTCGCGAACTATAAATCAATTCGTAATTATAACAAATAAGTTTTGAAAAGTAATGATAGTTTTATATAATAAATAAGCATTTAGGGGATGAGGACTTATGGATATTATTTATAATATAGTTGTCGGTATTGGCTCATTAATAATTGGTTATTTAATTGGATCATTTCCAACCGCTATCGTAATTGGTAGGGTCTTCTTCAAACAAGATCCTCGCAATTTTGGTTCAAAGAATGCCGGTGGCACGAACGCGGGGAGACTTTGGGGCAAAAAAGCTGGCTTAGCAGTTATGATTGTCGATATCATAAAAGCTGTTTTGGCAATTTGGACAGTTTATTTGCTCATCAATTTTACTAATTTAAAAAATGTCGTTAGTTTATGGAATAATGGTCTTTTTTATTACTACCTTGGCTCACTCGGAGCGGCCATCGGACACTGTTGGCCAATATATGCCAACTTCCGCGGAGGTAAAGCCGTCTCAGCCCTTGCCGGAATGGTTGTCGCCACTAGTTGGTTTCTATCTTTGTTCGGTCTGGTCTTCTTTGTTGTACTGAAGAACAAAAAGTTCGTTTCCCTTTCCTCAATCATTGCTTCATCAGTCGTAACTTTAGCTTCATGGGTGATGTTAATCGTAGAGTTAACTACCCCAGGAGCCTTCAATTTTGGCATGTGGGGAAATGGTTCGTTTTTTCTAGCCGGATGGGAATACACTCTTGTAATTTCTATCATCACAATTATCCTTATTTTGCGCCACCACGAAAATATCAAAAGGCTCTCTAAAAACGAAGAAAACAAAGTTCGTTGGATCAAATAAAATAGTAGTTATTTAGTATATTTATAGTCTAATACGTCGATGTGAATAATCTATTAACATAAAACCATGAAACAAAAATATTTCGATTAAATGGGTGTTTTTCATTGACGTTTTATAGTTGTCATGTCAATATGCACGCTTAATCTACAAAGTGAATGACCCACCACCATCAACGCGTAAATATGTAGCTAATCGCAAAACAAAAAGACACCATTTTCGTGTCTTTTGTTGTCAATAATTATCTTGCGTTATTGGCTGTTTTTCATGTTGTTCATGACAGCTCTAATTTGCGATTCACTAGGCTTTCTTCCCATGGACAAGAACATTGCGCGAATCATATTTTCGCTGATTGGCGGGTTCTTGGCGAGCTCGCGTTTAAATAGCCATCTTGAAACAAAAAAGCCAGCGACAAGACCGCCGATTAAGGTTAAGACAATTAGTAAAATCCATGACCATACTTCCACTGCTTTATTCCTCCTTATGCGCGACCATCATATTGGCCGTTATCAGTTCTGACAAGAATCGTCTCACCGTTTTCAATAAAAAGTGGGACGCGAAGTTTGTAACCAGTTTCCAAAATCGCATCTTTCATTGCCTTGTTGACTGTATCACCACGAACAGCTGGTTCGCATTCAACGATTTGAAGAGCAATTTTTGACGGAAGAGATAATCCAAGGATTTCATCTTCATAGGCTAAAATTTCGATTTCGGAATTCGCGACAAGGAAATTTCTTTCCCACTCCATATTACCTTTAGGTAATTCAATTTGATCAAAGGTGACTTGATCCATAAATACGAGCATATCGCCAGAATCATAAAGATAAGTCATCTTTTTCTTATCGAGCCTTACTGGTTCAACAACATAACCACTATTTCTTGAAATTTCTAGAATCGCTCCAGTTCTTAAGTTTTTGACTTTGACTTTGGCGACCATTTTGCGCATTGCTGTTTTATTAAGTAAAATATCTAACACCGAGTACAAAACACCTTCATCAATGAAGTGATTGCCTGGTCTTAGTTCTGTAACATTTATCATATTTACTCCTCCTTATGCCGTTTGTTATTATAACAAAGTTATTTATTATTGGGAATGTAATCTTTCTTTAAAAAAGTATTAAATTTCAATTCGCGTTCGATTGTTGAACTCTTTTCATGACCGGGATAGATTTTGGTATCTGGGGGCAGAGATTTTATTTTCGACAAACTTTGAATTATGGTTCGCGGTGATCCAGTTGGTAAATCACTTCGTCCAATTGAATTTCGAAAGAGAGTGTCACCAGTGAAAATCATCCCATCACTAGGAAGATAATAACAAACGCTTCCTTGAGTATGAAAGGGTGTGTGTATGACAAAAAAATCGCGTTTTAAAAGATTTATCTTTTCGCCATCAAGAACACCGATTGGTTTCGCGCTGATGACGACGGGGTCGATATCTTTATCAAGGTGTGAACAATTAAGACGCGGATCAAATAGAAAATCCTTTTCCAAATCATGCATATAAAGTTTTGTCTTTGGAAAGGCACTTAACAAAGAAGGAAGTCCACGAATATGATCGAAATGACCATGCGTTAGCAAGATAGCCTCTAACTCCAGATTCCTCCTAAGCAAGAAATCACGAATTGAAGGACTATTACCATATCCAGGATCAATGATTACCGCTTTGCCGCCTTCGTCATCTAAGACATAAGTATTGCTGACGTAATCGGATTCGTTGAGGATGTGAACTTGCATATTTAAAAAAATAAGGACAAGTCCTTACTTTTTCTCCTTATGAATCGTCTGCTTATTGCATCTTGAGCAATATTTTTTTATTTCACGGCGTTCTGGATGGTTTTTCTTGTTTTTGGTTCCAATGTAGTTTTCTTCGCCGCAAACGGTACATTTAAGGATAATGTTGTCACGCATTTTTCGTCACCTCTTTTAAATTGCTCATAAATATTAACACATATAAATAAAGATATCTACACTAAGTTAACGAGTGGTATAATTATATAAGTAATTATGCTCCCTCGCGAAATCACACGAAAAATCAACATTGGTCGACTCATAATCGGCGGTCAAAATCGCGTTTTGATTCAGTCAATGTGCAACATTAAAACCGAGCGCGTTTCTGAAGTTATTGCTCAAATAAACAGAGCAACAAAACTCGGCGCTGATTTGATGCGCGTTTCCGTATTGGATGAAAATGACGCTAAAGCCATCGCCGAGATTAAACGCCACGTCTCCATCCCGTTAGTGGCTGATATACATTTTGATTATCGATTAGCGCTGCTTGCTATCGAAAATGGCGTTGATAAAATACGCATTAATCCAGGCAATATTGGCTCTGAAGAGAAGATCAAAATCGTCGTTGATGCTTGTAAGGAATATCATGTGCCGATTCGCGTAGGTGTAAACTCGGGCTCTATCGCTAAGGAAATCGCTAGTGATAGCGCACTTTCTTCGGCAGAAAAATTAGTATTATCAGCTAAGACGCATGTAGCTATTTTAGAGAAGATGGGTTTTTATGATATTGTCATTTCACTTAAGGGTTCTAATGTATTAGAAACAGTCGAAGCTTATCAAAAAGCAAACGAAACTTTCCCTTATCCTTTACATTTAGGAATTACGGAAGCTGGTCCTAAGGATATTGGCTTAATTCGTAGCGCGGCAGGTCTTGCCCCCCTTCTCATCGCAGGAATAGGCGACACAATTCGCATTTCTTTAAGCGATGAACCCGAAGAAGAAATCTTAGCGGCAAAACGCTTACTTCACGACCTAGGCTTATATAAAAAATATCCAACCATTATTTCCTGTCCAACATGTGGGCGCACTCAAGTTGACGTTGTCCCTATGTCGAAAAGAGTACTTAAATATCTTGAAGATAATAATTTGAATTTGAAAATAGCTATCATGGGCTGCGTGGTAAATGGACCAGGCGAAGCCAAAGACGCCGACTATGGAATGGCAGGCGGAAATGGCATATGGGTTCTTTTTAAAAAGGGTAAGTTACTACGAAGCGTCAAAGACGAAGAAGCATTCGATGAACTTAGAAAAGAAATAGAAAAGGATATCAATTGATATCCTATTTTTATTAATGCTTATTTAATATTATTTACTATCAATCCAACCTTCAACGAATTCTCCGCTTCTAAGCATTGCGATTTCTTCTTTGTAAGGTGGTTTATCATTGATATACGGTGTTTCTAATATTTTTGGAATATTTTCGAGGCGAGGATGCTTGATATAAGCGTGAATCGTTTTAAATCCAATCTCACCATAACCGATATTGGCGTGGCGGTCTTTATGAGCCCCCATCACATTTTTTGAATCATTGACATGTAAGCAAAGCAATTTATTAAGTCCGATTACTTGATCGAATTTTTCTAAAACTTCATCGACATTATGAACGTTCATGCCGGCATCGTTGATATGGCAAGTATCAAGACACACACCTAGGCGATCTTGATGACGAGCGTTTGTTATAAGATGACTGATCTCTTCAAAAGTTGCACCAACTTCTGAACCTTTTCCAGCCATCGTTTCCAGCGCTATTTTGACATTAGTGCCATCTTTATCCAAAACCTCGTCTAAAGCTTCGACAATCGACTCTAAACCGACTTCAATGCCCGAACCAACGTGGCTGCCCGGATGAAGAACGAGGATAGAAGCTCCGAAAGCCTGCACTCTTTTCAATTCTTGAATTAAAAAAGTTTTTGACGACTCATAAATAGCGGGATTTGTCTTATTGCCAATATTGATAATGTAGGGAGCGTGAACAACTATTTTACTTTCATCAATTCCGGCTTCTTTAATTAGTTTGCGACCTTCTTCAATTTTTAACTCAGCGATTGGCTTTCGAATTGAGTTTTGCGGCGCACCAGTATAAAACATAAAGGTGCTAGAACCATATGATAAAGCTTCCTTAACGCTGCCCAGATAATAATCTGGACCAGCCATCGAAACATGGGAACCAATGTATAATTTACTCATTTTTACTACCTTCCTTTTTATATCTCTCGACACGTTGGCGACGAATGTCTTTGCGAATAATTTCGCGACGATGTTTTCGTTTGACTTGTGCCACTGCTTCGCGGACTTTTTTCTTATAGCCTGGCTTGACAATACTTGTTTTAGCCTTCGAAGTAGCATACTTAATTTGCCGTTCGAGTTCCTGATCTATTTTTTTCTTATTTGTCTTCCGGCGAGCGAGAGAATTTGTTTCGATAATTGTATCATTTTTGAGTTCTAAGTAAGAGAAAGATGCACCTTGTTCAATCAGTTGCTCGATGCGATTACTTGAATCGGCGTTATAAAAGGTATAACAGCGACCTTCGGCTCCAAAACGGCCCGTTCTTCCGGCGCGGTGGAAATAGTAATTTGGATCTTTTGGCAAATTAAAATTAAGAACTTCAGTCACATCTTTGACATCGAGGCCACGCGCCGCTAAATCACTAGCGACAATAATTCGGCATTTGTTGGAAGCAATCAACTTATATGCTGATTTACGTTCTCTAACGCTCATATCACCATGGAGAGTAATGTTTTCATGACCGACACTAGATAAATATTGACTGATGATCGTCACTTCTTCCCGACGGCTTGCAAAGATTAGTAAAAGATAAGGATTAAAAGTCTCAATAAATATTTGTATGGCTTTTAAATTATCGCCGTGTTTAATATCGATGGCGTAGTGGGTTACCGATTTAGCTGTTTTTACATCATCCATTTCGACGACAAAGTCAGCGCCGACATATTTTTCTAATCGCTTGCGCAAATTAAACTCAAGCGTTGCTGAAAAAACCATGATTTGTGGAGGACGCTTTATTTTTTTATAAACGGCATCAATATCGACAAAATAACCCATCTCCATCAGCATATCAGCTTCATCTAACACTAATGTGTTAACTTGACCTAAATCAATTAGTGACAAATCGCTGAGGATCGCCTTAATTCTCGTCGGCGTGCCGACGATGATATGGGGAATCATCATTCCTTGGCGAAAAGATTTTTCAGTCTCTTTACCACCCGTGAATAACTTAACTCGCAAATCAGGATAATCTTCTTTGAAGGAATCGATAAAAGAAAAAATCTGCTTAGCGAGTTCTCTGGTTGGGGCAATGATAATAGCTTGCAATGAGGATAAATCGGTTTTTAAGTTTTCAAGAATTGGTATGAGAAAAGCGTGTGTTTTGCCGCTTCCTGTTTCGCTTTGAGCAACGATATTGCCACCCTTGAGTGCTTTGGGAATAACTCTCGTCTGGATTGAACTTGGCGAAAGAAAGCCTTGCCGAGTGAGACTGTTGACCATTTTTTCACTTAAATTGAATGATTTAAAACTCATAGTTAACTCCTTGATAATTATACACGGAATAAAGAGCCTTATGCTATGATTAAACATATGAATGTTTTCGTTGCAAATCCTCATGGTTATTGTACTGGTGTCGTTCGCGCCATCGAACTTGTTAAACGTGTCCGCGAAAGTCATCAATCTGGTGATGTTTTTGTTTTGGGGAGCATCGTCCATAACGAAGATGTTATTAACGAGCTAACAAAGTTAGGAATCACAACTCTTCGTGATAAAAGTAAGACGCCTAGCCAAATCCTCAGAGAACTTCCTGAGCACTCGATAATCGTTTTTACCGCTCATGGTCATGACAAAGCCCTTGAACAAATCGTCAAAGAGAAAATGATGATCGCCTACGATGCCACATGTCCGATGGTAACTACGAACCACCACATCATCAAAAAGGAACTAAAAAATGGTCATCAAGTTATATATATCGGTAAAAAGAACCACCCTGAAGCCTTAGCTGCCGCCTCAATTGGCGAGGCAGTTATCTTAATTGAAAAAATTGACGATCTTCATATAGAAACAATTCAAGATAAATCACCATTAGTAATTAATCAAACAACACTTTCTCACCTCGAATTAAAAACTATACACGACGCAATCGTAAAACTAATTCCTGACGCTCGTCTTGCTGATGAAATATGCAGTGCCACCATTCTTCGTCAAAATGCTGTTCTCAAACTACCAAACGAAACACAACTCGTCTATGTTGTCGGCGGGGAAAATAGTAGCAACACGGCTTCGTTAGCCAAAATAGCGAGCAAGCATTTACCTTTCGCTAAAGTCATTCGCATTTTAAATGAAAAAGAGATAAATAAAAAAGACCTTATAGGTCTTGATTATGTCGCGGTTGTATCTGGGGCCTCGACGCCCTTAGAAACAACGAATCGTGTCGTTGAATTGCTTAAGAAGCTTTAATTACTTTTGGTGTTTCTTCATGATTGATGGCGATGATTTCTAAATCACCATCGATTTTTTGTAATATTTTGCTCATTTGGGGAATGAAAATTCGCTCAATTTCGTGTGGTAAATCAAGATAGTTGTACTTTCGAGCGATAACATCGCGCCGCACATGATGAGGGACATCGCCACTTATAAAAAGATCGTAGCCTTCAAGCAGGGCATTTTGGTAAAAATAACTCCCTCCACCACCGATAATGGCCACTGTTTCGATTTCTTTATTGCCCGCTGATGTCAAAAGGCCATAAGGAACTTTTAATAATTGCGCAGCTTCTTTGGCAAAATCCTCGATCTTCATTTTGCTAGGAAGCCGTCCTCCCCGCGCCATCGGAGCGGTTTCTAAGGGTTTGATATCAAGTAAGCCAAGGGCCGAAGCTAAAGCATCGTTCATGCCGTCTTTGCCGCTATCAAAATTAGTGTGCATACTATAAACGGGAATTTTAAGAGCATCGACCTTTTCGGTTAGCCTCTTTTTGATTTCGTCGTTTTTAAAAACGCGATATCGAGTGCCGTACAAATATGGATGATGAGTTAAGATAAGGTCAACATTAGCGTTATCTAGTTGTTCGATTCTACGCATTACTTCTTCGTCAAAATCAAGGCAGACGACGATTGTTCGCGTTTCTTCTTTTAACTTACCGGTCATTAAACCGACATGATCGCCTTTGTCGGCCAATCGTTTGGGAAAACGCGTTGCGAGTTTGCGAATTAAGGCTTTAGTTTTCATATCTTTTTAACACCTCTTTTTCTTCGATCATCTTTGCTTTAATATTATCAGGCAAATCCTTTTTTAAAAGGATATTGATTTTATGTATTAATCTTTTAGCGTGATTTTTGAATTCGGGACTTTTAATAATGATTGGGCCGTGGCGATATTCGAAGTCACTATAAGAAAGTTTTTCTTCCGTTTTGACAAATTTGATAATCTCATAGAACTTGTTCCTGTCACTTACTAACTTCTCATCGCCGATGGCATATCCTATTTGGGTGAGATAACGACGAACTTCGCCAATTGATGTATGCGAATCAGTAATAATTGTTTTTATGTATGTTAGGTTATCTATGCCTTTTCGAAGGATGGAGACTATTGTCTCTCCGCCTAGTCCAGCTAAGACCAGAGTGTCAACATCGTCGCTTAAAACGCTAATTCCATCTTGAAAAAGTGGCACTAAACGAGCCGAAGGACACTCACCAAGATTACTATTGAGTATTTGATAAGGTCCGCTTTTATTTTCAATTCCATAGCCAAGCGATATTTTACCTTGTTCGGTTAAATAAAGAAGTAGTTTACCGTGATCGGCTCCGACATCGGCAACGATTGCTTCGTTATCGACAAAGTCGGCGATTGTCTTTAAACGTTTTCCTAATTTAGTCATCGTGAATCACGGAAGTCTCCTAAGCGTTTTGCTCTTGTTGGGTGACGGAGTTTGCGAATAGCCTTTGCTTCAATTTGACGGATACGTTCACGAGTGACGCCAAATTCGCGACCGACTTCCTCAAGGGTGCGAGGGCGATTATCATCGAGTCCGTAGCGAAGGCGAAGAACGCGTTCCTCGCGGTCGGTCAAATCCTTCATCACTTCATATAACTCATCTTTTAAAAGCGATTTTGTCGTAAATTCGACTGGTGATTCGGCTTCTTTATCTTCGATAAAATCACCGAGATGTGAATCTTCTTCTTCACCAATTGGCGTTTCTAATGAAACGGGATCAAGAGCGATTCTTTGAATCTCGCGAATACGTTCTGGAGAGAGAAATCCTTCGAGTTCTTCGGATATTTCTTCGGCTGTTGGCTCGCGGCCAAATCTTTGAACAAGCTGGCGTTGAACGCGTTTCATTTTATTAATTGTTTCAACCATGTGAACGGGAATGCGTATTGTCCGCGCTTGATCAGCGATCGCTCTGGTAATTGATTGACGAATCCACCACGTTGCGTAAGTAGAAAACTTAAACCCTTTAGTGTAGTCAAATTTATCGACTGCTTTCATCAAACCGAGATTGCCTTCTTGAATCAAATCAAGGAAATCCATAGCCTTACCGCGGCTATAGTGTTTGGCGATGTTAATGACTAAGCGCAAGTTGGCATTAATAAGTTCGTTTTTAGCGACCATGTCTCCGTCAAGAATACGCTGAGCGAGAATTGGCTCTTCCTCAGGTCTTAATAAATCGACACGACCGATTTCTTTAAGATACATCTTAACCGAGTCGTTAACTTTTACTTCACCAGTTGCAATTTTAGACAAATCGTCGACTTCTTCGAGGTCTTCTGCATCGACGTCTTCATCTTCGTCAAGCAAATCCTCTTCATCGATAATTTCGCCTTTAGCGAGTTCTTTGCTAATAACTTCAACATCGATATCATCGAGCTCAGCTTCGGCATCGATATCAGATATAACGTCGACTCCTTTGCTTTTCAAAAAGGCGATTAGGGAATCGACATCTTCATCAGATAAATCTAAGTGCGATGTTTGATCTAAAACTTCGCTCATGTCGATAAAGCCCCGTTCTTTAAACGTTTTGACGATGCGCTTCTTAATTGTTTCTAATGATTCAATTTCTTCATCTTCATCAATAATGATGATAGGTTCCTCGTCATCGTCGCTTTTCTTCTTGCTTTTGCTTGTCGCTTTGGTAGGTTTCTTGTCCTTTTCAATCATCGCCGCTTTTTGTTTTAAATCCTTACTTTCATCTGCTTTTTTGCTTTTCTTAACTTTAAGAGTTTCTTCCTCTTTAACAAGTTGTTCTTTATTTTTGGCCATATATTCTCCTCTTCGGTTATTTACCGATCTTTTTCATTTTGCGGCGATTGTAATCATCGATGATGCGCGCCTGCTCTCTTGGGGTCTTGCCAATCAATGATTTTTGCAAAGCCTCTTTTTCATACAAATTTTGTGTCTCTTCCTTAATAACGTTTTTGACCTCATGTAAGGTTTTATCGTTTGCTTTAGGATAGAGATTTTTGACATTGAGGCTTGTGATCTCATCGATAATCTCATCTTTGTTTACCGACTCCTTTAAAGCTATTTCATTAATCAGGAGGGAAACATCTAATTCATCGTGTTTGGAAAGATAATCGATGATGTGTAGAGCGATATGTCGATATACTTCTATATAGAAGAATTGAACGTTTTCTTCATAGAAGCTCACGGCGCTTTTATCTTGAAACATATTGTATAAGAGTTGTCTTTCAGCATTTTGTAGTCTTCTAAGATCCTTGCGGAATGGTTTGAACTCCATTTCGGGAAGGTTGGCAACTTGCACTGTAGTGACGCGACTTTTGTTTCGGCCTTCTTCAACGAATTTAGCGATCGCCTGTGGTTCAAAACGCGTCACTTTGGCCAACTTAAAAATGCGATTATCAAGATCAATCCCTTTTGGGATTTGAATAAGTGTTGGCAAAAAGTGATTAATAACTTTTTGACGGTCTTCAAGTGAACCTAATGGGTTTGTATTCTGATAATAATTCAAAGCAAATTCGAATGGATCAACGAGCATATTTAAATACTTGCGAAGTCTTTCCTCGCCTTCGTTTTGTAAAATATCATCAGGATCTTTTTCATTTCCTGGTTCGGAGACAAGGCGATATTTAAGGCCGACGGCATCGAAAACGCTCATGATGCGCATCATTGCCATTTGACCAGCGCTATCACCATCAAGACAGAGACGAATTTCAACGTTTAATCTTCTTAAGATTAGTGCTTGCTCTTTAGTCAGAGCCGTACCCATAATTGCTATTGCCGATTTTATGCCGATTTTATCGAGGGCAAAAACATCCATAAAACCTTCAAGTACATAAATGTAGCCATCATGTTTTGCTGAAAGCTTAGCGTTATGGAAATTGTATAAGATTGAACTCTTATGAAATAGTTTGGTTTCTGGTGAGTTAACATACTTTGGTCCTTCTGTTTCATCAAAGAGTTTCCGAGCGCTATAGCCGATAACCTTACCATCGATATCTTGAATTGGGAAGATAAGCCGACCAGCATTCGAATCGGAAGTCCCGTTGGCTTTTGCCAAAGCAATGCCGATGCTTTCGATAGTCTTTAGACTATAACCTTTTTGTTCTAAGAAGGATATCGTACCTTTGCCATCTTTGATGGCGTAACCAAGACGGAAACGTTCTTGCTGATCTTGATCGATATGTCTTTTTTCAAGGTATTCGCGGGCAGCTGCGCCTTCTTCAGTCGCTAAACCATATTGATAATAAGTTGTCAAATCTTCAATACACTCATGAAGAGGAACTAATGTTTCATCCACATGAACTTGTTCATAAGGCTTGGTGAGGCGAATATCAGAAAAGCCGATGATTTCAGCTGTTTTGCGAATAGCTTGAGCAAAAGGAATGCGCTCGTACTTTTCAACAAAGCTAATGGCGTTACCGCCTGCCCCACAAACAAAGCACTTAAAAATTTGTTTTTCCTTCGAAATCATCATCGAAGGATTTTTGTCATCATGAAAAGGACAAAGAGATACAAAACTGCGACCCTTGCGAATCACATTGATATAACTTGAGATCACATTGACGATATCAGCTTGTTTTAGAATATCATCAACTAAACTTGACTCATATACCATGTATATGGCTTCCTCCTTTTTATACTGAAAATGTACTAATTTAATACTAATAGAATAATTTGACGGTAAAGTAACTGACTAGTTCGCTGATTGGTAGACGAATTTGATTCATCGTATCACGATCGCGAATTGTCACGCTGTGGTCGGTCGCTGTGTCAAAATCAACGGTCACGGCATATGGTGTTCCGATCGCATCCTGGCGGCGATAACGTTTGCCGATACTTCCGGTTTCATCATAAACGACCGAGAAATACTTATTAAGTATTGAAACTACTTCTTTGGCTTTTTCATTCAGCTGTTTGCTTAATGGTAAAATGGCGATTTTATAGGGAGCAAGAGCTGGATGAAGCTTCATAACAATTCGCGAATCCTTTTCTAATTGTTCCTCAACATATGAATCGCACATGACTGTTAGCATCAAGCGATCGACACCAAACGAAGGCTCGATACAGTATGGAACATACTTCTCGCCTGTTTCGGCATCAAGATATTCTAAAGATTCACCGCTATACTCCATGTGGCGCCTTAAATCGTAATCAGTGCGATCGGCAATGCCTAAGAGTTCGCCCCAGCCAAAAGGAAATTCATATTCAATATCACATGTTGCTTTAGAATAAAAAGCAAGTTCGCTTTTATCGTGGTCGCGATAGCGTAGTTTATCTTGATTGATGCCCAAACTTTTTAAAAACTTTAACGAATAGTTTTTCCAGTATTCAAACCATTCAAGATCGGTGCCGGGACGGCAGAAAAACTCGAGTTCAGCTTGTTCGAACTCTCGCGTGCGAAAAATAAAATTTCCAGGCGTGATTTCGTTGCGGAAACTCTTGCCGATGTTGCATATACCTAAAGGTAGTTTTCTTCTAGTTGATCTTTGGATGTTCTTAAAATTTACAAATATTCCTTGTGCAGTCTCGGGACGAAGATAAACGACAGACTTTGAATCTTCAACGACGCCAATATGTGTTTTAAACATCATATTAAATTGGCGGATGTCAGTAAAATCTGATTTGCCACACACGGGGCATGGGATTTTTTTATCTTTGATAATCTGATTCATTTCCTCATTGCTGAGCGCATTGACATTAAGCTCGGGATGAACTTTGCTAATGAGGTCATCGGCCCGATGACGTGAACGGCAACTCTTGCAGTCGATTAAAGGATCATTAAAAGCAGAAACGTGTCCGGTTGCCTCCCAAACGCGAGGATTCATAAGAATCGAAGCATCGATACCGACATTGGTCGGAGACTCTTGAACAAACTTCTTCCACCACACCTTTTTTAAATTATTTTTCAACTCTGAACCTAATGGTCCGTAATCCCAGGTATTTGATAATCCCCCATAAATTTCAGAGCCTTGATAGACAAAACCGCTGGTCACCAAATGGTTAACGATCGTGTCAAATTCATATTTCATATGTATTCCTCCGCAAAAGAGATGCAAGCCGTTCAAGTCTATGTTGTTATGACTGGCTTGTCAACCCATTATAAGTGTATTTTAACTTTATTGCGTACCTTTTTCTAATAGAATAACACTTTTAATCCGCGCTCCAGAAGCATCTTGTAAGTAAATAACCAATTCTTTGATTATTTCTAAGCACTCCCACTTTTCAAAAACAACGCGGCTATAATCTTCTGGCCTTGCTAAAAAGATTTGACGAAAAATTTTTAATTTGCGTTCAGAGCATTTTTGATGACGTAGAGCGTCGAAACAAGGCGCGGCGACAAATCCCCCATCTAAGTAGGAAATGGCCGTAATATCGCTTCTTTGACCGGAAATAACGCATTTTGTCACTTCAAGACCAAGACCCGCCACTTTTAAAACCGCGGCTATGTATAAAAGCGCTAAAGTTAAAGCATCAAAACCCTCATTAAGAAGAAAGAGAGTTTTATCTAAATAAGGATATATTTTTCCTGCTTCTTCGCTGGAGATGACTTTGTTTGTTAATTCGCCGATAAAAGATAAGGTCGTCAAACTAGCTAGTTTTTCCTTAGCGCCCTGAAAGGTTTCTAATACTGTTCCGGTTCGCAAAGCGAGTCCTTCTTTACCTCTCGTCAGTAAAAACCGTGATTTGGTGTATGGTTGAACGCTGGCCATATTCTTACTGGCTATGCCAAGGACGCCACGCGCTAAAAAAGATAAGTTTTTCTCTTCGGTTATGACATTAACCATCGCATCTTTTTCTTTAAACGGTGTCAAGCGTGTGACGATGCCAATGATTTCCATTATTTATATCCGTATTCTTTAAGAAGGCGCGGATTGTTCATCCAGTCTTTTTTTGTTGCGACGTAAAGCTGCAAAAAAACTCGTTTGTTGTATCTTTCTTCGAGTTCCTCGCGGGCTTTGATGCCAAGAGCTTTGATTCTCGCTCCGTCTTTACCGATGACGATGGCTTTTTGCGAAGGTTTATCAACGATAATAATCGCCTCGATAACAACGGCTTTGCTTTTATCTTGAAATTTTTCAACCGCGACCGCAATTTGATGAGGAACTTCTTCGCGCAGTTGCATCAAAACTTGTTCTCTGACTAATTCTTTGACAAAAAACTGTTCATCGCGATCACTAATTGAACCCGCTGGATAATAGCGTGGTCCCTCTTTGAGGTGATTTTTAATACTTTTCAATAAATCATCAACATTAAATAAGCGTAAAGCGCTCATCTCAACAATTTCGGCTTCACTAAAAAGTGAAAGATATTTGCTTTTAAGGCTTTGAACTTGGTCGATTTTAGCTAAATCAATTTTATTAATTACAATAATTAAAGGACATTTGAGTTTTAACTCCGAGACAAGATAGTCATCTCCATCGCCGAAAGGTTTTGAAGCATCGACGACTAAGACAACAACTTCAACATCATAAGTTGATGATAATGCACTTTGATTCATGATACGACCCAAAGCATGATGCGGTTTATGAATTCCGGGCGTATCGACAAAAACGATTTGACAATCCTCATCTTCGTAGATGCCCTTAATATTATCGCGAGTTGTCTGAGCTTTATTCGTGACAATCGAAACTTTCCGATTAATCAAAGCGTTTAAAATTGTCGATTTGCCGACATTAGGTCGTCCGATGATTGCCACAAAGCCCGACTTCATTTATAAATCACTTCCATCAAAGGCAAAAGGAAGGAGTTCAGCGATAGTTGTTTCTTTTAACGCCCCACGAAGATTGGCCATATAAATAGGAGCATTCATTGGAAATAGTTCGCTGATAACTTGGCGACAGGCACCACATGGTGTGATTGGTGAGTCGGTATCGCCGACAACTGCTAGCGCCACAAAATCATCTTTCGTCTTGTGATCCATGAACGCAGAATAAAGAGCATTTCTTTCAGCGCACATACTTAAGGGATAGGAAGCATTTTCGACATTACTGCCAACATAAACGGAGCCATCTTTACAAAGTAAGGCAGCACCGACAGCAAAATGAGAATAAGGCGAGTAAGAAAGGCTTCGTGCTTCGATAGCGATGTTGATAAGTTCTTGTTTATCCATTATTTTTTCTCCTTGTCGAGGATTTGATCTTGTAAATCAAACATGATTTTTTCTTGGTCGGCATCTTGATGATCATAGCCGAGTAAATGAAGCATACCATGCGTAAAGAGAAATTTCATCTCTCTTTCTAATGAATGACCATATGCTTCAGCTTGTCGTATCGCCGTTTCATACGAAATAATAATTTCGCCAAGCAGTCTTGGTACATCACCTATAATCGTTGGCTCATTAGCAATATTATCTAAGAAAGCAAAGCTTATTACATCAGTGGGATGATCAAGACCGCGATAGGCTTTATTTATTTCCTGAATTTTTGCATCGTCAGTTATATTAATTTCTAAAACGTAATTTGCATTAATCTTGAGATAGGCAAAAACATCTTTTGCTAGTTTTGTATACAAAGATTTGTATTTTTTAAAAGCTTGAGGTCCTGAATTGGTAAAAGTGATTTCCATAATTTCGCCTAATATAAGTATTTTATCATATTAATGATAGATAATGTTAACGGACAAATTGATCTTTGAAGGCAGCCTTTTTACGTTGAAGGTCATTTATGTGCAAGAAGGAATCAAACAATCTACTGATGTTTTCATAAAAAAGAAGGTAAACGAAAAAGTGAAACAAAAAGTAGTTTAGCGTCGCTTCGCCACTTATTGCTGCGTAAGTTAAAGCCAAAGCGCAAATCATAAAGAGGGCAATGTATCTTTTCGTCGCTGAACACTTGGCAATATATAACGACAACCGACTCATTTTCTTATAGTTAGATAAAACATCACTAAACGGCAGTTCTTCATCTAGTGTTTCGCTTTCGATCCTTTCTAATGTTTCTACATTACTTTTAGTAAAACGTTTAGAAACGACTAATTCTAAAAGCGCAAAGGCAATCAGGATTCCTAAAAAAGCCAAATGTAATAAGTCATTAAATAGCAATACCATCAAAACGAAAAAACTGATGATAAGTGATGAGATAACTACTTGTGGAAAAAGAAAATAATTCTTCTTAAAATCATGAAACGTCGTGAAATTGCGCTTTCTTTTCATCTTGTTTTCGTCATATGTCCGCACCAGATAATTATTATCAAAACTTGCTAAAACCTCTAATTGGAAACGGCGAAAAATGACTTCACCGATGGCAAAAAGAGAAAAGAAAACAAGCGGGAGTACAAAATAGTTTTGTTGATTGACAAAAGCAAAGCCCAAAAGAGCAAAAAAGGCCGAAAAACTCTGCAAGAAACATAAGGTGACTAAATACTTTATTTCGACGATTGGTCGCTCTTTTTTGAGCTTAGGTGCTACCGTTTTCTTACTCACTTGTAAAAATGAGCCATCCCACCGCTTCAAGAAACTATTTAGCTGTTCAATGATTCCTCCCTTTATAGGATCATCAATGTATGCTCGCCCCCTTTTAATCTTTCGTAATAAGACGAGATGCAAACTGCCATCTGCATTGATTAGCGAGACGAGAATCGGCCATCTTTTATTATTAATAATCTCCTTTTTATCAAGTAACTTATAAGCGGTAATAATCACGCCGTGAGTCGCGGCGATTTCAACCAGGTCGCGATAGGAAAAACTTCCCTGCTTAGTATTTGCCTTTGTGAGTCTTAAATAAGAGCGATTATGATGAGCATAGCAAAGTAACATTTTCAGGGCGGCAAACCCGCAGTCGTGATCATTTCCTTGAAAAGTGAAATAGCGCATATTTTCTCTATTGGAAATATAAGCGCCATCAAAACATAAATAACAAAAAAAGGAAGCAAGCGCTTCCCATTTTTTTAGAATTTCTTACGACGGGCCATCTCACTTTTGAGTTTCTTTTTAAGACCCGGTTTTAGATAAAATTCCCGTTTGCGAGCTTCCTGAAGTGTGCCCGCCTTGTTGACTTGACGCTTAAAACGACGTAGCGCTTCATCAAGAGATTCGTTATCTCGGACGACTGTTTTTGGCATGTTCACACCTCCCTTCGCAAATATAT
>Ga0265294_10001614_pt1 | contig 30365 bp, 26 predicted proteins | sample MunlanPumphouse3_FD_192504 | JGI IMG/M metagenome (GOLD analysis project Ga0265294, IMG submission 192504) | Groundwater microbial communities from a municipal landfill in Southern Ontario, Canada - Pumphouse #3 | ecosystem: Environmental > Aquatic > Deep subsurface > Groundwater | place...
ACTGACGTACTTGATAAATTAAAGAACGGTATATTGGACGACAGCGTTACTTCTATAATAGAAAATACTGTTACAACATTATTGGCTCATTCGAATAAATAATCATTATGGCGTCACTTAAAGAGATAAAAATAAGGATTGCTTCTGTAAACAGCACGCTTAAGATAACTTCTGCAATTAGAATGATATCATCCGCAAAGTTGCACAGAGCGCAATCTGCTGTTGCTGGTCTAATTCCTTATCAAAATTCACTTAATGATATTCTTCACGAAACTTTAGGTAGCATAGAAGAGATTCAGTCTCCTTATATGGAAATTCGTGAACCCAAAAGGGTTGCAATTGTTGCTATCTCATCTAACTCCTCTTTGTGCGGAGCTTTCAATGTAGATGTAGAGAAGATGACAACCAGTGTTATTAAAGAATATAAAGATTTAGGAAAAGAAAATATAATTCTTTTTCCTATCGGCAAAAAAATCACAACAACTTTAGAAAAACAATATAAAATTGAGAATATAGATTCAAAAATGGCAGATAAACCTGATTATAATCAATGTGCAGAACTATCTTTAAAACTCATGGAGATGTTTAAAGAAAAAAAAGTCGATAGGGTGGAAGTTATTTATAATCATTTCAAAACAACAGTTAATCAAGTTGTAACAAGAGAGATATATCTTCCTATGAGTTTTCCTAATCAAGTTAACAAGTTAACTGCTGATTATATTCTTGAACCCAGCAGAAAAGAAATTATTGATGAATTGCTCGATAAAATATTAGCATTCAAAGTATTTGATATACTTATGGATTCAAATGCTTCTGAACATGCCGCACGTATGGTTGCAATGCATCTTGCTACTGAAAATGCAAAAAAATTGATTAAGGAACTTACAGTACAATATAACAAGAGTCGCCAACAGGCCATTACCAATGAACTTCTCGACATAATGGGTGGAATGGCCCGTTAATCTTCTTGTTAATCTCTCTATAATCATATTTCGGTCTCTTTTTTCCTTTTTATTTCCTTGTAAATCTCAAACCATGTTATGCTTAAAAAGCCAAGAATGACACATACTATTGTTTCTAAGAAAGTGATTCTTTCGAATTGAAACAGGCCGAGTAAAAATGGAACATTAAGAATCAGAATTAGAAAAAATATCGCTCCGCCAACTACCCACTTGACACTTTTATTTGGAGAGATAATAATCTTAAAAATATTATTTGACCATGATCTGTTTGAAAGTATTACTGCAATATTTGCTGATATAAGAGTTACAAAAGTGAGTGCCCTGACAGCATTTTCTGAATATTGCATTTTAATACCAAAAAAATAGACTAAAAGAGTAATCAATAATATACCAATACCCTGAGTGCAGCTTAGCAAAATCTTTTTACCTCCAAAAAATGGTTTATTAATTGACTTTGGAGGTCTTGACATAATATTATCCTCTTCTTTTTCTGCCTCAAAAATAATTGAGCAAGCAGGGTCTATTATAAGTTCCATAAATACTATATGAATAGGCCATAATAATAGAGGAAGGTCAGCAAAGAATACTGGTACCAATGACAAACCTGCGATGGGAACATGTATGGCAAATATATAGCTGAGAGCCTTCTGAAGATTATCAAAAATTCTTCTGCCCATCTTCACTGCGCCTACTATAGATGAGAAATTATCATCCATAAGAACAAGGGAAGAAGCCTCTCTGGCCACGTCGGTTCCTTTTTCTCCCATTGCAATACCTATGTTTGCGCTCTTTAACGCAGGGGCGTCATTAACTCCGTCTCCGGTCATTGCTACAATTTCCCCGTTTTTCTTCAATGCATTAACTATTTTTAATTTTTGATCGGGAACTACTCTGGCAAAAATATTTACTTTCTTGATTTTTTCACATAATTCATCCTCACTCATATCTCTCAATTCAGGACCTGTAATACATAGTTCAGGATTTTTTAAACCAATATCTTTGCCTATATTCATTGCTGTTATAGGATAATCTCCTGTAATCATTATTACTCTCATACCTGCTTTGTAGCACTCTTTTACAGCCTGAGGAACACTTTCTCTAATAGGGTCGGAGAGGCCTATTAAACCAACAAACTCAAACTCAAAATCATGTTGTTTTTCTGGAAGATCTTCAGGTGGTATGTGTGCTTTTGCAACACCAAGGACTCTGAGGCCTGCTGAAGCAAATTCTGCTACAGCTTTTTCGTAAACTGAAACTCTCTCCTTGCTAAGATGGCATAGATCAAATATAGCCTCCGGTGCCCCTTTTGTTGCAATAACTTTAATATGCGCTTGAGGATTAGAAAATACACGAGACATTGCAAACATCTCCTTAGAGAGAGGATATTCTTTCTCCATTACCCAGTCATTATGAATATGTTCTGTGTTTAGAAGATAATTTTCTCCAATATTTGTTATTGCCTTTTCCATTGGATCAAACGGATTTGTTTGACTTGAGAGAATTCCGAATTCAATTATTTCGTGAAATTGTTCAGGGAATTCTTTTTTAGAAATTACGTTAACATCTACTTCGCCTTTGCAATTGTATAAAGAATTAACCATCATTTTATTCTGAGTAAGAGTTCCTGTCTTATCCGTACATAATACAGTTGCTGAACCAAGAGTCTCAATTGCAGCCGGTTTTCTAGTAAGGACTGACTGTTTAGACATTCTCCATGCTCCCAATGCAAGAAATATGGTAAGTACAACAGGAAATTCTTCCGGTAACATGGCCATGGCAAGAGATATGCCCGAAAGGAACCCTTTAATAAAATTTCCTCTTGTAAAAGTGTATAAAATGATTACCAGTATGCATAGTAAAATACTTCCGATTGCTATATATTTTACCAGAGTACCTATCTCTCGATTAAGCTTAGTAGGCTCTTCCTTGACAGACTCCAAAGCACTGCCTATTTTACCTATTTCTGTTTTTAAGCCGATTGCTGTTACTTCATATAATCCATTTCCCTGTACCACAAGAGCTCCAGAATATACGTAAGGAATATCATCCCCTCCTGGAATCATATCGGCATCTCCATCGCACCATTCCCTTTTTCTTACTGAAACTGACTCACCTGTAAGTAGTGATTCATCAAGTAAGAGGTTTCCACAATTTATTATTCGTCCATCAGCCGGCACTCTATCGCCTTCCTGCAATACTACAATATCTCCATTAACGACTTCACGCCCCGCAATTCTGATTGTTTCACCTTCCCTAATAACCAAGGCTCTTGGGCTTGCAAGATCCTTCAATGCATCAAGTGCTTTTTCGGTTTTTCTCTCCTGAAAATATTCTATGCCCATTATTACTATAACAAAACTCATAAGCATAATACCTTCCTGAATATCTCCCAGTATTAAATAAAGTGTACCGCAGGCAACAAGCAAAATAAACATTGGCTCTTTAAGTACATTTAATGCTATCCGCCAGGTTCCTTTCTTCTTTGAAGATGGTAATTCGTTGTATCCTTCGGCAATCTGTTTTGCTTTTACCTGCTCATGAGTAAGCCCCTGGATATTGTGTGAGGTATTTGTTTTTTTCATAATAATTAGTATATACTAACAATTTGATTAAAAAGGTTATAAATAGTGATTTTAAAAAAATAAATAAAGGAAATAGTTGATTTATGATTAATACTAAATAAACAGTAGATGAAAAGTAAAAAAATATTATTTTATAGGTACTCTTAATGATTTAGTTTATAGATTTATTAATCAAATTGATTAATAAATCTAATTCATTTTTGTCAAGCTTCTTTGAAAAATGTTCGGCTATGGATTTATGTGAAAATTCGTGAGTCTTATTCACTCCCATTCCTATTTCTGTTAAATGCAGGTGAGAGGTTCTTCTGTCTTGATCAGAATGAACTTTATAGACACACCCTTTTTCTATAAGTTTATCTATTGACACTGTTACGGTCGGTTTTGAAAGCTTCAGCGCATTAGCTAATTCAGTCATATTTGGGTTGTTTAACAATCCTATTGTTTCAAGATAATGCATCTGGGTAAGGGTCAGACCAGTGGTATTATATTTATCCTTGGTTTTTTCTTCCATCTGAGCCATCATATTTGAAAGCTCAGCGACCATATTTATAAGTTCATTATTCATTATACAATCATTTATTAATAAAGCGCAAATATAATTAGTTTGTGCTAACTAACAAAATATTTAACTTTAATCTTCTATCCAGTTGTAGATAATATAACTCTTGTTAAAATAAAGATTAGTAATACTGTTGATAATGTCGTGTCCGTGTGCACTGTTTGTGAAATAAACCATTGTGATTTTTTCGATAGGGTCTACAATAAATAATCCTTTAAAACTACCATTGTCGCCCCAATGCCAATATATTTGAGGGGTCAACTCATTTGTTTCAGCATTAATTGAACATTGAGAACCTAAACCAAGAACCCAGTATATAAGTGAATCACATTTTCTATGGTTGTCGGCATATTTGATAGCATGTGAGGCTGGGGATAGCATCAATTTATGTGTCTCAGGGGAAAGGCCAGTTCCTTTAAGAATGGCTTCCTGTAGGAAATTTGAATATTCGTGTGCATTTGTACGTAAGGTGTATGCACAGTTAGCGCGTGGATGACGTCCGGTTCCACGGTTTTCTCCTTTATCATTATAGCCGTTGATTGCAAGTGAATCATATACAGGAAGCCACTCATATGATGTATTAGGCATGTTAAAAGGTTCAAATACATCTTTTCTTGCAATTTCTTCCAGGGATGCCCCTCGTATAGATTCTATTGCTCTTTGTAGAAATGCATATCCTTCGCCAGAGTATGCAAAACAGGAATCCACTTGATATTTAAATATAATAGGGGAGGTTGGCCATTGCGGTGATGAAGGAGATGCCGCCCAGTTTGGAAGTCCACTTTTATGCGCAAGAATAATTCTCGCAGTAAGTTTGGAAGCAGCATTCTTGTCAACAAAGCGGTCAATGTCCATGTACTCACATAGAGGTTTGTCAAGATCAATCTCTCGTGAGTCTACCATTTTCATTACAATGTATGAAAAGAGAGGTTTACTTAATGAAGCAGCCTGAAAAATAGTGTTTTTAGATAATTTTGTGGTATTTTCTTCAGTTGGCTGAATTGTGTCGTGAATCGCCTTTGGATTGTAGGATAGGGCAGAAATAACGGATTTTCCTTTACGCATTTCAAATTGGAAAGCCGGTATCTCATTTTTTATAATTATTGAATCTAAAGTTGCCTGGGATGTTTTTTTGTTGAAATTCTGATTGTTGCAAGAATTAAATATAACCAGGCTAAAAAAGAGGGCTGATAAAAGGGAAAAATTTCTCATTATTTTTTGTTGTTTAAGTTTTTTAACATACATTTGCAGTCCTAAAACGAAGGGAGCATAGCTCAGTTGGTTTAGAGCATCTGCCTTACAAGCAGAGGGTCACAGGTTCGACTCCTGTTGCTCCCACAAAAAAGAGGTTCAAATTTGAGCCTCTTTTTTTGTTTTATTCTATTATATGGTATCGTGGCAAATTTTGTGGTATATTTTAATATTTTCATTTTTATGACAGGTATTGGATAAAGTAATATTCTGATTTTACTTCTCCATCTGCTGATATCGTCATATCAATTGTGTTCCATTCACGATTTTTATCATGTAAAAACAGGCATGATAATTCGAATGTATCCCATATAGTAGTTTTTTGAAGAAAACCGTCTTTGTCAATGAATTCAAGATTATAGGTTAGGATTTCGTCCTTAATCCATAATTTTAATATAATACGTTGCCAATCAGGTACTTCTACTGATTCCTTAATTAAGGAAATCATTTCTTTTTCGTATATTGGTGGAGTGTAATTCATTGTTAATTATTGAATTATTTAACAAATATAATTAATTTAAAGAAAAATATTATCAATTTTGGCAATATTCCACCCTTGAGACGATTTTGTGATAGGTATAGAATTAATAGTATAAAGAAAATTTAAGTTTAAATCACTGCCATATGAAGACAAGGTAATATTCCCAATTTCATATGAAGTGTTTGGCTCTACTTTAGTAAATATTATTGGATAATATCTTCTTGAATAGGAATAAATAGTATTTATTATCAGTTTCATTTTATCTTGAAGAGTAGTGCTTGTCGGCATTGGATAGCAATAGAAATAAACAGGGGTAGAAAATGTATTTTCTTTTTTTATTTTTCCGATATAATATCTTGTATGGTTATTTTTAATATAATCGTACCCTGTTATTACATCTCCAATCAATTTTCCTTCATAGTTATCACTTGAACGATAATCATTTTTGTTCCATAATAGAATTGTATTGCTCTCGATTCCATTTTTACCGATTGTTGCTTTTGCACAACAATTAATTATATAAACATCAGTAAATAATGCATCTCCATAATTTACTTTTATTGAATTAATTATAATACGTGATACTAAACGTGACAATGCTATAGTGACAGATGTTTTTCCGGATACAGTTATTGCTTGAGTTGTCATTCCGTACATAGTATATACTCCGGGGTATTCTTTATATAGGACTGAAGTACAAGCCACAGCATCCCTGTAATATTCTATGATTTCACTTTCTGTATTCTGTGAATTTGCTATAACTATTAGTTTCTTTTTCCCTTCACTAACATTGATGGAAAAAATATTATCTGTCATAATTGTACCCGATGGCATGTCACTTATTCTGTTCCATGCATCTCCAAAGCGGATATGATTTTCAAATTCTCCAGAATCATAATCAAATACTACAAGGTCAATGCTTCTAATTGTATTTATTTTTGTTGTGTCGCAGAAATCCTGTCCGGTGAGTTTTGTCTCAATTCCTGAAGTAATTACTTTAACAGATAATACTGCATCATTAGTCTTACGTTCAGGTTGTATTTGAAGATCATCACATCCTGCTATTATTATAGATAAAGTTGTTAATGTAATAATACTCCAATATATTCTACCAAAAAGTGTTTTTACAAATTTCATGTGATTATTTTTAAAAATATGTCAATTTACAGTCTTCTTTGGGTATAATTTTTAAGTGCAGTATAAAATAATATACTGCACTTATAGAATACGTTAAATTGTAATTGTAGCTATTGTTTTAGTAGTCCAATCCGTTACCGTCATAGATACAGATATAGTTCCTTTTTCCACCTCTTTATCCGGGCTGTCACTCCCGGGTCTGGTAATTATCATATTAGTGATTTCATAAGAAGTATTTTTTGAGAGAGAGTATGTTTCACTTAAAATATTGTCGCATATTATTATTGGATAGTAATATGTTTTTGCATTAAGGGTACCTTCAACCACAAGCATTGTTTTAGCAGTCTGTGAATTATTTTCATAACAATAGAAAAAATTTGAGCTATTGCTATACGTTGACGTTATATTTGGCAATGATGATCCAAGCATTGCCGGCATTTCAAATCCTGTAGTATCTGATGCAATATGATGCCCTTGATTTAACATCATTCCACCTGTTCCTGTTATTGTTGATGATGAATTTACGTTAATAAGATATGCTTTCACGTTGGTTATTATCTCTCCTGAATAGCCTCCGGTAAATGCAGTTTGGACAGATTTCAATTCAATTCTAGAAATGTGGCGGTTCAATTGAAGAGTGACTGTTTTGTCTCCTGTTACATTTTCATTCTCAATATAACCTATCATAAAGAAATTTTTAACATCTTCTTTCTTAATGTTTGATGTTTTAGATATCAAATCTGTTTTTGTTTTTATAGATGCAAAACCGGCAACATCATGTGAATTTGCAATTGCGTATATGTCCTTGATTCCTTTTGCGACAGTTATATCAAAATCTATTGCTGTGGTTCCGGATTTAAGTGAGACAGGGGAGCCTGTTTCGACTTTATACGCATCTAGGCTACCATCTGAGCTGAATACAAATATTTGTAAGGTGTTTACAAAGGCATCATTTGTAGAATTGCCATGATTACTTCCGGTTGCCTTTGTTACAGAGGAGGAATTAATGGGAGAAAAAGAGATTTTAAGGACAGCTCTTTCAGGAAGTTTAACAGTTGTTACCTCTTTCTCGCAAGAGGTAAATAATAATGCAGCCAATAGTGCCGGCATTATAAAAATAAGAATTCTTTTTGCCATGATTGTGATTTTTAAATGAAATTTATATGGCAAAAATAAGGGCGAGTAAGCATCAAAAACAAGAGCTGAAAGCAAATTTATTTAAATCTGAAAAAGATGTTTATCTTCTCGAAAAAAAGGTAATTTCCTTGTTTTTAATATCTATAAACAGATTTTTTTTACTGACTAATTGTCAGTTTTTACCTATTGGTATCTTTTTTGTTTTTTTTTGTTTTAGAATATAAACTTTAAAAATATAAATATGGCACAAGGAAAAATAGGAGTAACTACGGAAAACATATTTCCTGTTATCAAAAAATTTCTGTATTCAGATCATGATATCTTTGTAAGAGAGATAGTTGCTAATGCAGTTGATGCAACACAAAAAATAAAAGCGCTGGTAGGTTCAGGAGATTTTAAAGGGGAGTTGGGTGATTTATCCATCAGACTTGAAGTTCATCCCAAAAAGAAGACGCTGGTGATTACCGACCGCGGTATTGGTATGACAGAAGAGGAAGTTGAACAGTATATTAACCAAATTGCTTTTTCTAGTGCAGGTGAATTCCTTGAAAAATATAAAGATCAACTAGGTAATATAATCGGACATTTCGGATTAGGATTTTATTCATCATTTATGGTTTCAAAAAAGGTTGAAATAGAAACATTATCATGGAAAGAAGGGGCCAAGGCGGTAAAATGGGAATGTGAGGGTAATCCTGAATATATTATTTCTGAGAGCACAAAGAAAGATAGAGGAACGACAATCACACTTTATTTAGATGATGAATCAAAAGAGTTTGCTGATGAAGGTAAAATTAATGGTCTGCTTACAAAATATTGTAAATTCATGCCAATTCCAATTGTTTTAGGAAAGGAAAAAGAGTGGAAAGATGAAAAATATGTTGATACAGATAAAGATCATGTTATAAATAATTCTAACCCTTTATGGTGCCGCAAACCGACTGATTTAAAGGATGAAGATTACATGAATTTTTATAAGGAACTTTATCCTATGCAGGATGATCCACTTTTCTATATTCATCTAAATGTTGATTATCCTTTCAATCTGACAGGGATTTTGTATTTTCCTAAAGTAAAGGATCAAATGGAACTTACACGTAACAAAATTCAACTTTATTGCAATCAAATGTTTGTTACAGACTCAGTTGAAAACATTGTTCCTGAGTTTCTAACGTTACTTCATGGTGTAATTGATTCACCGGATATTCCTTTAAATGTATCAAGAAGTTATTTACAATCTGACTCCAATGTGAAAAAGATTTCATCTTATATAACGAAGAAAGTTGCTGATAGATTGGAAGATATAGCTAAAAACGAAAAAGAAAATTTTGAATCTAAATGGGACAATCTAAAGTTTTTTATTGAGTATGGTATGCTTACTGATGAAAAATTCTGTGATAGAGCACAAAAATTTGCATTGTTTAAAAATACTGACGGAAAATATTTTTTATATGAAGATTACAGAAAAGCTATAGAATTAGAACAGACAAATAAAGATAAGAAGGTTGTATATCTTTATACAACAAATCAAGTAGAACAGTTTCAATATATCGAAGCTGCTAAAAACAAAGGATATGACGTTTTGATATTTGATTGTGGATTGGATGCACATTTTGTAAATCTTCTCGAGAGTAAATTAAAAGATTCAACATTTGCGCGTGTAGATGCAGATTACATTGATAGATTAATTGAAAAACAAGAAATAGAAAAACCTGCAATCTCTGAAGATGAGCAAAAGAGAATAAATGAAGTATTTGAGTCTATCATGCCAAAGGAAAATAAATACTCTGTTCAGATTGAAAACTTAGGTGAGCAAGATCAACCTATTATTATAACTCAAAGTGAATTTATGCGTCGTTATCGTGATATGGCAGCAATAAACGGAGGTATGAATTTCTATGGTGAGATACCTGATTCATATAATGTTACAGTTAATGCAAACAATGTGGTAATCAAGAAAATTATGGAAGCTGAAGGTGGTATCTCTAAAGAGAGTAAATTACTCAAACAAGTTACTGACCTTGCTCTTCTTGCCAATAACATGTTGAAAGGTAAAGCCCTCAGCGATTTTATTAAGAGAAGTGAAGAGTTGTTGTAACGTTGTAGGTCTTATTTTCTTAGTTTAAACTCAAAAATTAATAATAATAAAAAAGATTCTCCCGAGAAAGGAGAATCTTTTTATTTTAAGTATAACTATTTTTCAAATATTAGGACCTTTAATTGTCTGATGATTTGACGTTTTGTAAGATAGGGTCGGCTTCATTTTCAGATTTAATATTTTTATTATTAAAGAACGTCACTATTTCATTAATAAGTGCATTAATTTGTTCTTGTGAGCGGAGAACTTCAATAGGAAATCCAAGTGAAACAACTCTATACTTGCCGCAATAAGCTACTCCGGCTGAAATATCGTTGTCTGCATAACGAAATATGGTAAAGGCATTTTTACCTACAGGCACCAAAGCATCAGGTGTCTCAACACAATATTTCTTTTCATTCAGATTATTAACGTATGAATAATTTCTTTTATTCCTAATGGGTTTTGAATTGCTTTTACTTCAGCTGTCATGCTGGCATAATTTGTCATCCATTTGTATTTCAATACGTTTTTAACAAACATCTGAGTTGGAATGATTACTTCGGCCATCATTGTAGAATCCTGAGTATAATTATAAATTTTGTCCCAGACATCCGAAGCAATGTTTGCACCGGAAATAAGCATGTTTCCTCCATTATCGCAATAATTAGTGATATATTTCTGAAGTTCTAATGGAAATACTTCATATTTAAGAGGAGAAGCACCTTCTCTACCTACCTGAGTCTTTATCTGCTTTCCAAATATAATATCTACCATAGGATAGTTGTTCATGTTAACTGATTCTGCACATACAGCATCCCTGGACGATGATACAAAACTGTATCCGGCTTTCATGAATGCCTCTCCATGTATGTATGGATAATCAAACGTGTTGCCTGAGATTACCTTTGTTTCATAATTTGCATATGATGCGCCAAAGCCTGGAGCATCGTCATCCATCCATGGTATTTTTCTTCTGAATTCGTGCTGTTTTCCAATAAAAGAGATATCCTTGATATATGGAACACCTCCGTCAATGTTACTTTCAAAGCCGGCCATAGTAGAGTCTTTTGTTGCATAGCTTGCTGGGGCAGAAACTCTATCAAACCCGTTTATTATAAGTACTGTTTTATCAGATTTAGAGGAGACTCCTACTGATAGAATCTCTGAAGGAAAGCTTTCTCCTCCTTGATTAGCAGCTGTTACCTTGAAACTGTATATAGTATCTTTTGATATCTTAATTTGCACGTTATCAGAGTTTATAACAACTCCGTTATCAAACCCGCCGTCATTTATTCTAGTATATAGTACGAATTTTTCTGCCACAGCACTTGCTTCAAGAGGGTCTGTAGTAGGTTTCCAACTTAAACAGACCACATTTTTCTTTTCATCATCTATAGTAGTTATGGCAGAAAAGCTATTAACAGGTAATGGTTGTATCATATAATTAAACCCATTTGTATAGGCAATGAATTTAACTATTCCTTTATAAATGGCTCTTGAAACAGTAAATCTAAAAGTAGGGTCAAGACCATAACGCATATCAGCGAAATTTTGGTGTGAAAGCAATTCCAATAACATTGCAGGAACTTCAGGAACTCTTGATTCGTAGTATGAACGATCCCAAAGACCACGTCTTTTCCATTCCGGTTCATATTTTGCTCGAATGTCAGCAACAATTTGTGATTGTACAATATCGGTCAGTTCACGTGCTACAATTCTGTCTCTACCATCAGGATACAACGGTGAATTATTAGAAAGCCTTGTATAAATTGCCAATGTACCTATTATTGAGTCAGTTAAAGTTGTACCGGCATCCGAATGGAAAGCAAATGAAAGGTCAATTGGAATATTATATCCATCTTTTTTTGGTTTAAGATATGAACCGTCAGATAATATGTTTACCCATTTTGCACGTGATTGGTAATCATCTGTATAGTCATTCATATTACGATTATGAGAATAAATTGTATCGTTGAAGCCAGCCCATTGCAGCCAATACCTTGAACCTTCAGTGAAACGCGGATAACCTGAAGTTTCAGCTTCAACATGAAAATCAACTGCAATCGGATTTCCTTCCGGGTCAATTTCTGCCGGTTTACTTGCAATATTACCTATTCCACCACCAAATTTAACAGCATCAGCACTTATATACTCTCTTGAGTTTTTACCTGAATTAGAAAGGAAAACGCCTTGATTTTTGTTTTGTCCATCTTCAAAAAGAAAAGTACCTAAATATACCCAAGTACCTCCACCCATTTTTTGATTAACTTCAAATTGAGTAGAACCTCCCATATGTTTAACTGTGTATTTTGCTGCGGATGAACTGTTATGAATTGTCTGATATGACACATATACAGCATATTCACCTTTTTGTGGAATATTAGGAATCCAACATGCAACACTTTCTTTTGTCCTTTTGTCATTTTCTTTCCTTGTTTTGGTAAAAATGGCACTGCCCATAATAAATGGGTTTTCTCCATATAGATAAACCGATTGTTTGTTTGCAAAGCCAGGTTTTTCTGTTTTTGTCCAGCATATTTCATCCCCTTTAAGATAGAAACCAGAGAAATGATCATCATTATCAACAATAACTTCATTGATTTGGACATCTCTTTCTCTAGGTAGAAGAATTGTTGCTCCTGCATTTTCAAGCATAGGTACAAGAAATGGCAGTACATAGCTTTGAGTGTAAAGATCTTCTACGGTTTCAAATATACGGGCACGTTGCCATTCCCACCTTTTTAAACCTTTATCATAGTAATAGCCATGACTTTGCCACATAGCAATATGTCTTCCCTGTAAACCTTTTTCAATTTTAAATGGCTTTGAAACGTCTCTAACAAGTTGTTTATCGAGGTCAGCATCATATTTTGCCTTTTTATCTTTTTTAATTTGGATTCCTGAGTAATAATCAGACTGAAATTCTTCTAAAATTTGTCCGGCAGTGTGGATAGTAAATTTATTTTTGTATTGATCATATTCAGTTGGCAGTAGTAATTTTGTTATCGAATAAATATTACTTATATCTTTCTCTCTTAATGGATATTCACTAAGTGAACGTTTAAAGGAAATTTCAAGTTTATTATTCCTGACAATCGCTGTATCAATTTGTATAATACCTAAAACAGATGCATTCTTACTGATGTAATGTTGAATAGAATCGGTAATAGGCATAAATTTATCGGATAGGGTTGGAGTGTAACTATAATTCTCCGGTTTTTGTGCAAATGATGACCATGTGGAGATGATAATTGCACAAATAATGACTGATAATTTTTTCATAAATAAAATTTTTGGGTTACAAATGTACTATATTTGTGTAAAGAAATGAATTTGATATATCAATAATTATGAAAAAACTGTCATTAGCTAATTTGCCTACCAAGATTCAAAAATTAGAAAGACTCTCGTCGGAGCTTAACATGAATGTCTTTATTAAAAGGGATGACCAAACAGGTAGTGAATGGTCGGGTAATAAGATAAGAAAACTTGAATTCTCTGTTCAAGAAGCGCAAGAGATGGGCTGCAATGTGCTTATTACTTGTGGCGGTATACAAAGTAATCATTGTCGGGCAACCGTGTCAGTAGCAACATATTTTGGGATGAGATCTGCAGTTCTTCTTCGTATTTCAGAACAACCTCCTGTAGAAGGAAATTATTTTCTTGACTTACTGATGGGTGCCGATGTAAAATTCTGTACTAAAGAGGAATATGGAACAAGAAGGGGTGAAATTATGGAAGCCATGGCTGAAAACTATAGATTAAAAGGGTTAAAACCATATATTATCCCGGAAGGTGCTTCAAACGGAATAGGTACTCTTGGCTACTACAATGCTATGAATGAAATAGTTGAACAAGAAAAAGAGCTTGGAATAACATTTGATACTATTGTAGTGGCTACCGGATCTGGTGGAACATGTTCTGGATTAAATCTTGCAAATATCATTAAAGGTTACAATAAGAGGATAGTATCTATGGCCGTTTGCGAAGATGTAGATTATTTTCAAAATGTTGCTCTGACAATATCAAAAGAGGCTCTTTCTTATTTGGTAAAGCAAAATGAGATATCTGAGCAAAAGAAAATAGAACTTGAAAAAATGCTAAAAAAGTCTGATTTTGAAATTAATGATAAATATGTAGGAATAGGTTATGCTTTGAGCCGTCCGGAAGAATTGGAACATATAAAAAGAATAGCCAGACTTGAGGGTGTTGTGTTTGATCCTGTATATACAGGGAAAGCCACTTATGGTTTGAAAAATGAATTAGAAAAAGGTGGAGATTTACGTACTTCAAAAAATATATTATTTATTCACACTGGTGGGCTTTTTGGTCTATTTCCTATTTCTGATAAATTTATTTTTTAAAAGGACAATAGTTATTACTCCTGTCGTTATTGCAATAATATCTGCTAAAAGATCCGTTAATTCTGGAGTTCGATTCACTGTTAAAAGAGCTTGAGAGTATTCTGTAATTATTGCCAATAATATTCCGGTACACAAAATGTGGATTAATAATACCCAGAAATGTTTGTTTTTAAATGCCCCAAACACTAGAAAAGAGTAGGGGAGGAACATCAAAAAATGTACAAATTTATCAATTGGAATACTGAGAAAGCTTTTTGGTATCCAACTCATTTCATTTGAGTTTATGTCGGCAAGGCATAGATAAAAAACGGCAAAAACATATAAAATTAAGAGGATAAAAAAGATTGTACGTTTAATTAAATTTTTATTCTCTATTTTTTTTTTCATAATACTTTTCTTTACTTTCCAAAATGGACTTTTAATTTTTTTTGAAGTTTAGAAAACTCGTCTTCAGCTTTTACTTTATCTATTATAGTAGTTACTACTTTATATATATCTCCACCTTTTGAATAATCTGCTTTACAAATAAAGTTTACTCTATGTTGCTTTAAAAGCTTTTTAGCTGTGCTATTTTTATCTTTACCGGACTCCTGATAAACTGCTATGGAATTTCCCCCAAACATTTTTACAATTTTCATGCATGGAATATCGGTTTGTCCATCACCAAAATATATCATATTTCCAAAAGGAATAGGCTTTTCATCATCTTTTTGACTTTCATTTACTTTGATATTGTCGCTAATATTTAAGATTCCTTTATTAATTTTAAAAAGAAATTGTGTTTTAGCGGTAAAATCTACTGCAACAGCAGGCCATACAGCTGAATTTGATTCATCATATAAAAAGGAACATGCAAATATTTTTTTAAATTCATTAGCAATGGATGTGCCTTCAATCATCTCAGTTAGTCCTGATGAGTTGATATAGTGTTCAATTACCACCCCATGTTCTTTTCCGTAGTTATTTATCACTGAAAACCATTCTTTAACCCCTTGGAATAATACAATATCCTTGCCGAATTTTACAAAAGATTCTCTTTTTAAAGAGATTTTTTTGGCTTTAGCTTCATCTATCATAAGTTTCATATAAGCTAAAATGTGACTTACTTCTTGCCCTGAAGATATTTCAGCACTTTTTTTCCAAAATTCTTCAGGTGTTTTTCCTATTGCTTGAATGAATCCGAATTCTTGCATGTTTCCGGGAGAAAGAGTCCCGTCAAAATCATATATTAATGCTACTTTTGGTTTTTTTGTTATCATAATTCATCCCTTATTTTTAAAATTCACCCCATAAACTTTTTTTTCGCCACTTTGCCTATTGATTTATCCCTTTTTACTGCGCAAATATACTCTTTTTACTAAATTAGTAGTTTAATAGGTATCAAAACTTAGGCAAACTAATTTTATATGAAAGAACATTTTTTAGCTTATATTCAAAATAGTATAACAAACTATTGGGATTCTCCTGCACTGACTAATCTATCAGGGGAATCATTTACATATGGAGAAGTAGCACGTGAAATTGCCCGCCTTCAAATTCTCTTTGACAAGATAGGAATAAAAAAGGGTGATAAAGTTGCTATTTGTGCAAAAAATTCCGCACGCTGGGGTATTGCCTTTTTGGCCGCTTCAAGTCATGAAACAGTAGTAGTCCCATTGTTAAATGATTTTCATGCCGATAGTGTTCAAAATCTTACTGACCATTCAGAAAGTAAATTGCTGTTTACTGATCTTGATATATGGTCTAAATTGGATATTTCACAGATGCCGGCTCTGATGACAGTGATAAATGTTGCTGATTTTAAATTTTTATATAATAAAGATGATTCTATGGCTTTTGCTTTCGATAATATAGATGAACTTTTTAAAGCAAAATATCCTAATTTTTCTGCTTCAGATATCAATTTTCCTACTGACAATTTTGATGATCTTGCATTGATAAATTACACATCCGGTACTACAAGTGATCCCAAAGGTGTCATGTTGACATATAAAAGTATCAGTTCTAATATTCAATTTGGTCTTTTCGGTATTCCTAATCAACCAGGTTGGAAAATAGTTTCCATGCTACCGATGGCACATATGTATGGACTTGCTTTTGAATTTTTATATCAATTAGCTGGGGGATGCCATATTTATTTTCTTGGGAAAGTTCCTTCCCCTAAAGTTCTTTTGAACTCATTTGCTAAGGTTCAACCATACATGGTTGTTACCGTACCATTGGTTATAGAAAAGATATTCAAAAATTCAGTATTTCCTACAATAAACAAACCTATAATCAAATTCATGATGAAAGCACCTTTTTTATCAAGAATAATTAAAAATAGAATACTGAAAAAAATAATTGATGCTTTTGGAGGTAAGCTTCAAGTTCTTATTATTGGCGGTGCAGCTATTAATCAAGAAGTTGAAGATTGTATGAAAGACATTAAAATACCTTATACTGTAGGTTATGGAATGACAGAGTGCGGACCAATACTAGGATATGAAGATTGGAGAAAATTTAAGAAAAAATCATGTGGAAAAGCTGTTCACAGAGTTGAAGTAAGAATAGATTCTGAAGACCCTCAAAATATAGTAGGAGAGATTCATGTTCGTGGAGACAATGTAATGGAAGGTTATTATAAAAATCCTGAAGCAACAAAAGCTGCATTTACTGAAGACGGTTGGATGCGTACCGGAGACCTTGGTCTGATAGATAATGAAGGAAATATCTTCATTAAAGGCAGGAGTAAAAATATGATTTTAAGTGCAAACGGTCAAAATATTTATCCTGAAGAGATTGAAGATAAGTTAAATAGTCAACCATATGTTGTTGAATCAATAGTTGTTGAAAGAGATAAAAAGATTGTTGCTCTTGTATTTCCTGATTTAGACAGAGTTTCACAAGAATCACTTGATGAAAATGATCTTGCAAAACTAATGGAAGATAATCGTATCAAATTAAATCTGGCTCTTCCTCTTTATAGCCGTATAGCAAAGATAGAGTTATTAAAAGAGGCATTTGAAAAGACGCCAAAGAGAAGTATAAAGAGGTTCATGTATAAATAGAAAACTCTATTTTGTACTTAACATTCTTAGTACTTTTTATCAAATTTGTAGCGTACAAATAATTCAATTGCTTGATATTCCGCCATGCCGAGTTTGTCGAATAATACTGCTGTATTGTGGTTACGTTCTTCGGCTCTTAGCCAGAATTCGCGTTTGTCTGTACCTGGGAATAGTGGACGATCTTTTTGTGATTGGTGACGGTAAATTGCTTCACGTTTTATTGAAACTTCTTCCGGACTAAGAGGAACAGCCATTTCTTCTTCGGCAACATCCCATTCCTGCCAAGCACCACGATACATCCATACACGGCAATCTTTCATCCACTCTTCATCTTTTAACTCTTCAAGAGCAGCTACGATGGCATCAAAACAGACTCTGTGTGTTCCATGAGGGTCAGTTAAATCTCCGGCAGCAAAAATCTGATGAGGTTTAACATCACTAATGAGTTTTTTTACAATACTAATATCTTCTGCACCAAGAGGTTTTTTCTTTACACCACCTGTTTCATAGAATGGAAGATTAAGGAAGTGGATTCTATCTTCAGGTATTCCAAGATAACGACATGCCAGAGATGCTTCTCCACGACGAATAGCAGATTTGATTTCCATTATTTCCTTACTATCTGATTCCCCCGGATGTTTTGTAGAGAGTTCTTTAACGATATTTTCATAAATCTTTTGTAATTCTCGTTGTTTGTCTTTTAATGCAGGATATATTTTGCATGTATCTTCAAAAGTATCAAGGTATTTAATTACATCATGATCAAACACTGCAATATTTCCTGAAACTTCGTATGCCATATGAAGCTCATGTCCGTGTTCTGAAAGACGGGCTACTGTTCCTCCCATTGAAATAACGTCGTCATCAGGGTGAGGAGAGAACACAATAACTCTTTTAGGAAAAGGTTTTTCTCTTTCTGGCCTGGTAGAGTCGTCTGCATTTGGTTTTCCACCCGGCCACCCAGTAATAGTATGTTGCAAGTCATTAAAAACCTTAATATTAAGAGCATTGGCAGTACCTGATAAAGTAACCAGTTCTCCAAGCTGATTGTCGTTATAATCTCTATTTGTGAGCTTTAAAATAGGCTTTTCTAATTTTCTGCAAAGCCAAAATACAGCTTTTCTTTTAAGGTAGTCTGTCCAAATACAATCTCCAACAAGCCAAGGAGTTTTTACTCTTGTAAGTTCAGATGCAGCTGCCTCATCTATAAATACTTGAACATTGTTGTGCTTTTGCAGAAAAGATGAAGGAGTTTGTTCGGAAATATTACCTTCGACCATTTTTTGAATTGATCCTGCACTGCTTTCACCCCATGCAATGCAAATTATTTTTTTTGTAGAAAGGATGGTTCCCATACCAATTGTTATTGCATATAAAGGGACATATTCTACTCCAAAAAAATCACTGGCAGCAGATAACTTTTCAGTATAATTAAGTGTTACTATACGTGTTGTAGAGCTCTCTTGCGAACCTGATTGATTGAAGCCCATATTGGTGGTAAGAAAAATATCAATTCCTCCTTCATTTGCAATATCTTTCTCATATTGTTCACAATACTCTTTTATGTCATCTTTTTTTGTGCTGTTAAGACATTTGATATTTTCAGGAAGTACGTCTATATTATCAAACAGATATTCCTTAAGAAATCTGTAGTGACTCTGTAATTCGTTTCTATCCAAAGGATAATATTCATTTTTAGAGAAAAATACTACATTTTTAAAAGTGATATTCCCCATTTTATATTCATTAACAAGAATTTCATAAATGGGAATTGCAACTGACGATGCTTCAAAACATAAAACACACTTTTTATCTTTTGGTGTATTTTTTATTGTATTAATTATCTCGTCTGCAATCTGTTTTGAGGCTAAAGAAGAGTCTTTACAGATATTCACTGGCATCTTCTCAAAGTGTTTAGCAAAATCTGATGTAGGAATCATAATATTCGTATTTAAATTATGCTGTAAAAATACAAAAAAATGGGGGAAACATCTATTTTATGCTAATAATTGTATTTTTCCCAAAGGGCTTTAAGACGTTTGCGAATATCGTTTTCTTTTACATTATTTCCAGGTTCGTAAAATTTACTGTTATTTAATTCCTTTGGAAGAAAATCTTGTTCAACGAAATTTCCATCATAAGCATGCGCATATTTGTACTCTTTACCATATCCAAGTTCTTTCATCAATTGGGTAGGGGAGTTCCTTAAGTGGAGAGGTACTGGAGGAGACTCATTTGTACTTTGAACAAGCTCTAAAGCAGTGTCAATTGCCATATATGCAGAATTGCTCTTGGGAGAAGTAGCCAGATAAATACATGTTTCAGCTAAAATAATCCTTCCTTCCGGCATTCCTACCTTATGAATGGCCTCAAAACAGGATTGTGCCAAAAGAAGTGCATTGGGATTTGCCAGACCTATATCTTCTGATGCTAAAATAAGCATTCTTCTGGCAATGAATAGGGGATCTTCACCTCCGGCAATCATCCTTGCCATCCAATATATGGCTCCATTGGGGTCACTACCACGTATACTTTTAATGAATGCCGATATTACATCATAATGTTGTTCTCCGTTTTTGTCATAAAGAGCAATATTTTCCTGTAATTTTTCTGTTACAAGATTATTTGTTATGACTATTTTTTCTTTTACCGGAAAAGTGGAAACAATAATTTCCAAAATATTTAAAAGTTTGCGGGCATCTCCACCGGAAAAACGAAAAATAGCTTCTTTTTCCTCAATTTTGATTTTTCTTTGTTTGAGAATTGGGTCTGTAGTTACTGCTCTATCAAGTAAAATATTTAAATCTTTTATATCCAGGCTTTTAAGAACATAAACCTGACAACGGGATAATAGTGGTGTTATAACCTCAAAAGAAGGATTTTCTGTTGTTGCACCGATAAGTGTGACTGTTCCTGTTTCAACTGCTCCCAATAATGCATCCTGCTGACTTTTATTGAAACGATGTATTTCGTCAATAAATAATATAGGAGAACCTTTAGCAAACATTTTATTTGCTTTAGAACGTGATATTATTTCGCGTACATCCTTAACTCCGGAACTTATTGCTGACAGAATATAAAATTCTCTGTCGAGTTGATTTGCAATTATCTTTGCTAATGTCGTTTTTCCAACACCTGGAGGTCCCCAGAGAATAAATGATGATATATTACCTGTTTCAATCATTTTTCTCAAGATTGCTTCTTTTCCAACAAGGTGTTCTTGTCCCACATATTCATCAAGAGACTTAGGTCTCATACGCTCTGGTAGGGGAACATTAATATTATCTTCGTATTCTTCCTTTTCTTCGTTGTCCTTAGAGCTATTTAACATAATATAAATTGTATAAATTTAAGGCATATGATAAAGATTGCCGAATCTATTAAATAATAAGCTCGGCAATCCAGTTATCTTAACGTCACGGTAAATTTAATAGTTTTATTGTTACCGTCAATCTAAATTAATTATTTTCGCGTTTGTTGAGCTGTTTTACAATCTTCTTGATAATATTATCAATTGATTGATCCGGTTCAATTATGTTATAATTTTCCCAGAAATTTTCATCAGTGAATGATGCTACTTTTTCTGACATAAAATCTCTGTTTTTAATACGGTTTCCTGTATCAATTTTGAATTCACCTTTTTTATGGTCGGTTATAGCTATTTCTGATACTACATTATAATAATTTCTGAATATTGCCATCTTTCTTCTTGTGGAAAATCCTACTTCCATTCTAGCATAATCATAATACCATATGCTGTTAAATTCTTTAAAATTAACAATATAATTTGCAAATTCAACATTAATTTTAAGATTATTGGGCTTTCTTGGTACAAAAATTTTTGCTGCTTCTTCGCGATTTTCGACATTCATTGAAAACTCCAAACGTCCTATGGCGAGGGATTCTGATTCTATATAAATTTTACCTCTATACAAAATATCATCAGATGTTGTTTCTTTTTGGTCGAATTCAACAACATAGAAAAATTTATTATCTATAGTTACCGATGGTCCCATTTTGAAGTTGTAGTATGCATGCACTAATTCAGGATATACACCTGCAAACGGATTTTTGACCAAATCTATTTGTAATGAGGCCATTACCCCACCTTGATAATGAATAAACAGAGTATCACTTGAATCATAGTTGATGCTACCGCGTCCTTTATATATTGCGACTTTATCACTCGTAAAGGCACTGTAAGGACCTTTTGAAATATCGAGAATAGCCTCATTTAAAGAAAGATACTTACTGTTTCCCTTCTTAATCATCTCTCTGTAGAAGGCTGTCATACCAACCGGTTGCTGAGCATAATTATCCTTTATCTTTTTAAATGCATGATCAAAAAGAGCATTAGCTTCCTCACCACGTATAGTCGCCGGTTTTAATTCAAGAGGAACAGATACTAGCCCTATTAAAAAAGGACTTTCAAGTGAAGAATTATTAAACTGAGAAACAAAAGCTGTATATGTTCTGAATCCAAGGTGAGAAATGAATATTTTATCTTCAGAAGATGTATTTACAGGAACTTTCAGTGAGAATACTCCCTCAGAATTGGTCACATTAGAAATATTGGTATTTCCAAGGTTAACAGATGCAAAATAGAGTGGTTTTTTACTCTTTGCATCAATCACTTTACCGGTAAGAATCATGAAATCTTCTTGATTATCATAATTACCTTCTCCAGCCTTTATTTGCCCTACTGCACATAGGCAGAAAGCAAGTACTAGTATTACAAATCGTTTCATGACAAATTATTTATTTTTATTATTTATTTCTTCAAAGGTTTTAAATCCTTTAAGTAAATATTTGCTCAATTGTTTAACAATCTTATTGATTATATTATCTATTGTTGGATCAGGCTCGATTATGTTATAATTTTCCCAGAAGTCTTCATCAGTAAATGAGGTTATTTTTTCAGACATTATATCTTTATATTTAATGCGGCATTCAGGATTTATTTTAAATTCACCTTTTTTATGGTCGGTTATAGCTATTTCTGATACAATATTATAGTAGTTTCTAAATATTGCCATCTTTCTTCTAGTGGAAAATTCCACTTCCATTTTTGCGCTATCATAATACCAAAGTCCGTTATATTCTTTAAAATTAACTATGTAGTTTGCTACTTCAACTTTAACATTGAGATTATGGGGTCTTTTTGGAACAAAAATATTGACTGCTTCATCATTTCCTTCAACATTCATAGCAAATTCCAAACGTCCTATTGCCAATGATTCGGATTCAATAAAAATTTTTCCACGGTATAAAAGTTCATTTTCTGCTTCTTTATTTTGGTTAAATTCAACAACATAGAATATTTTATCGTCGATGGTCACCGACTTACCCATTTTAAATTTATAGTATCTATGTACAGATTCAAGATATACACCTGCAAATGGATTTTTAATAAGGTCAATCTGAAGTGATGACATCGCTCCACCTTTGTAATATATAAATAGTGTATCGCTTGAATCATAGTTTACACTTCCACGACCTTTGTATATCCCTACTTTGTCACTGGAAAAAGCATTGTATGGGGCTTTATCTATATCAAGTATAGCCTCATTCAAAGAGAGGAATTTACTTCCTTTCTTTATAACTTCCCTATAGAAAGCAGTCATTCCTATTGATTCTTGTGGATAATTATTTTTAATTTTATTGTATGCCTGATCAAAAAGGGCTATTGGATCTTCTTCACGGATACTTGCAGGGTCTAATTTAAGCGGAACTGAAACCATTTCGATAATTAAAGGGTTATTCAGTGATGAGTTTTTAAACTGAGTTATATAAGCCGAAAATGTACTGTATCCGAGATGTGATATTAATATTTTAGATTCTGATGAAGTTTTTAGTGAGATTTTCAGTGAAAAGATCCCTTCAGAATTAGTTACATTAGAAATATTGGTGTTTTCCAGATTTACCGAGGCAAAATAGAGTGGTACTCTGGTTTTTGAATCAAGTACTTTACCGGTTAGAATTATGAAATCTTCCTGGGTATTAATCTTATCATCGGCTTTTATTTGCCCAATAGAACAAAGGCAGAAAGCAAGTATCAGTATTACATATTGTTTCATAACTTAAGTATTTAATTTATAAGAATATTTTTAAAACATACACTATTACATATGACTTTTGATCTTTCATACTATATAGACGTTGTTATGGACAATTTGTTACAAAGAGTTGAATTTATTCTTATATCAACATTAAAACACGGTTTCAACATTAAGGTAATGGAAATAAATAAATCAAATATAATATAATTTTAGTATTTTTGACAGACAAATATCTTATTTATATTGTATGTCCAGAAAAAATAAGCCTTTCCTTGAAGGCATTGAAATAGAATCAGTTGCCGCAGAGGGGAACGCATTGGCACATGTTGAAGGAAAGGTTCTTTTCGTTCAACATGTGATTCCGAAAGATGTTGTAGATGTACAAGTAAGTAAAATCAGAAAAGGGTATATGGAGGGATATATGGTTAATCTTGTTAAGCCATCTCCCCATCGTATTAAACCTTTTTGTGAACATTACGGCACCTGTGGTGGATGCAAATGGCAGCCACTCCCCTATTCCATGCAGTTGGAATATAAACAACAACAGGTTGCTGATCAGTTGATAAGAATAGGTCACCTTTCAATTCCGGAAATTGCTCCTATTATAGCCTCAAAAAAGACAGAACAATACAGAAATAAACTTGAATACACATTTTCAGAAAAAAGATGGATTGAGCATGGAGAAGATTTGGATTCTCTAACGGACATAGGCCGTCTTGGATTGGGATTCCATGTAAGTGGATATTTCGACAAGGTTTTGGATATTAAAAAATGTTATTTACAAAAGGAACCTTCAAACGAAATAAGAAATTTTGTGCGTAAATATTCCATCGAAAAAGGTTTTAGTTTCTATAATCTTCGGGAACAACATGGACTTTTGAGGACCATGATTGTTAGAACATCTTCCACAGATGTTATGTTAATTATGGTTTTTGGACATGAGGACCTTGAAAACCGTGTAAAACTTCTTGATTCCATAATAGACAATTTTCATGAAATCACATCTTTATACTATGTTATTAATACTAAAGGTAACGATACAATAAATGATCTTGATTGTGTATTATATTATGGTTCAGAATGTATTATTGAACAGATGGAGGAATTGAAGTTCAAAATTGGACCAAAATCTTTTTATCAGACCAATTCTGAGCAGGCTTATAGATTGTATTCTGTTGTCAGAGATTTTGCTTTAAATGCCAATTCTTATGTTCCGCTAGAATCTGGAATATCATCACAGAAGTCAAAGAAAAAACCTGTAATTTACGATTTATACACGGGAACAGGCACTATTGCTTTGTTCCTCTCAAAATATGCTGAAAAAGTTATAGGAATAGAGTATGTTCCCGAAGCAATTGAAGATGCAAAAATAAATGCTAAGGTTAATGGGATTGACAATTCAGAATTTTTTGCAGGAGACATGAAAGATGTATTAAATGCTGATTTTATTTCCAAGCATGGGCATCCAGATTTGGTTGTACTTGACCCACCTCGTGCCGGTATTCATCCCGATGTAGCTGAAGTATTGATGAACGCGGCCCCTTCTAGAATCATCTATGTTAGTTGTAATCCTGCTTCCCAAGCACGTGATCTTGCCATATTTTCTTCCATGTATCAAATTGTAGCTGTGCAGCCTGTAGATATGTTTCCACACACTCATCATGTCGAAAATGTTGTTTCGTTGATGCTTAATCTAATAAATCAATAAAAGATCATATAATGAGCAAATTAATTCTAAATGAAACGATTTGTGCTCCTGCTACATCATCAGGAAGAGGAGCTATTTCTGTAATAAGGGTAAGCGGACCCGAATCAATTTCAGCTGTTGCAAAGATTTTCTCATCAAGAAAAGGTGATTCTTTAAATGATGCGAACGGATACTCTATTTTATACGGAAGCATTTCTAAAGAAGGAAAACTTATTGATGATGTTCTTGTTTCAGTTTTTAAGGCACCACACTCATATACGGGGGAAGATTCTGTGGAAATTTCTTGTCATGGTTCAAATTATATAGTTCAAGAAATCATCTCTACTCTCCTTGAGTTGGGAATAAAAATGGCTGAACCTGGTGAATTTACAAAAATTGCTTTTTTGAACGGTAAAATGGACCTTACTCAGGCAGAAGCGGTATCTGACCTTATTTCCGCAGAAACTTCATCTTCACATAAAGTTGCTTTGCAACAAATGAAAGGTGGTTTTTCCAATGAATTGTCTTTAATGCGTAAAGAGCTTCTTAACTTTGTTTCATTAATGGAACTTGAACTTGATTTCAGCGATGAAGAGGTTGAATTTGCCGATAGAGAGCAACTTAAAATACAATTAGAAAATATTACCCGTCATGTAAATGAGCTTGCTTCAAGTTTTAAATTAGGTAATGCAATTAAAAATGGAGTTCCAGTTGCTATTGTTGGGGCAACAAATACCGGTAAAAGCACCTTATTAAATGCTATTTTAGGAGAAGAAAGGGCTATTGTTTCCCCTATTCATGGAACAACAAGAGATGCTATAGAAGACACCATCAACCTAGATGGTATTTTGTTCAGATTTATTGATACTGCCGGTATAAGAAAAACAAAAGAAGAAATAGAAAATATTGGGATTGAACGTACCTATGAAACGATTAAGAAAGCTTCAATAGTTATTCTTATGCTTGACTACAAACGACCAGAAGCATTTACAGATGCTATAACGATTTTTAAGAATTTGATAGATCAAAACCAGCAACAAGTTATCATACTTATTAACAAATGTGATGACCACATAACAGCTTCAGGAGAATTCATAAGCGAAGTTTATTATAGTAATATTGTTTCTGTTTTTTCCAAAACTATTGGACTTAAACCTCTATCTATATTAAATATATCAGCAAAAAATAAATTTGGTTTAAAAAATTTACTATCAGTTCTGGTTGAATCACAAAAAAATCTTACGACCAACCCCGATGCTGTACTTGTAACGAATATACGCCACTATGAAGCCCTTAGAGAAGCCTCCTCTTCCCTATCAAGAGTTTCTGACGGTATTAAAGATAATATTCCTACGGATCTTCTTACACAGGATATTCGTGAAGCCCTCTACCATATTGGTTCTATAGTCGGTGAAGTAAGCACAGATGAGATTTTAGGTAATATATTCAAGAATTTTTGTATCGGGAAGTAAGTTGATGGTTATCTTTGATAATGCTTCTTTATCTCATTTTTATACCGTATTTGGGACTAGGTGGTTTATCAAAACATCTTTGCAATAAGCAACAGACATATTTTGTTTATTGCAAAAAAGATACTATCTTTGTATTAGATATAGTAGTATTCAATATGCCCATTTTGGCCGTCAATAAGATACAATAATATGCAATTACTTTATAATTTTGATATTAATACATCGGGTGAATTATTAGCTATTCTTGCTGATAATTTGCAAAAGCGTAGGCTTGAAAAGGGGCTTTCAAGGGAAGCCCTCACGACACTTAGTGGAGTCCCTACTCCCACTATTGCTAAATTTGAGCAGAAACACACCATCTCTTTAGCATCCTATGTAGCATTGGGAAAAGCATTGGGCTACTCCAAAGCTATAAAAGAGCTGCTTTCCGAACCACTCTACAATTCTATGGAAGAATTAGAGAAAATTAATAAGAATAAGAATAGAAAGAAGGGGCGTAATGAAATTAGTAAATAAAATAGTAGTAACCTATCACAATTTGACTGTCGGAATACTCAGTATGACACCTGACAATAGCCTATGCGCATTCCAATATGACAAAGATTGGTTAGCGAATGGGTTTTCCATATCTCCACTTGAGTTGCCTTTAAAACCTGACTTGTTTATCGCCAAGCCAGAACCATTTCGGGGAAACTTTGGGATTTTTGAAGACAGCCTACCCGATGGTTACGGACGTTACCTGCTTGATCATTTATTAAAAAAACAAGGAGTGAACAGCAGCGAACTAACCCCTTTACAGAGATTAAGCATTGTTGGAACATCCGGAATGGGTGCTCTATGCTATATTCCCGAAACTTATGTTGGTGAAGAGAAGGCACTTCCAGAGTTAGATAATCTCCAGCAAATGGCTTTAGATTTACTATCCGAAAAGTCAGATAAAGATGACGATGTTTTATATTTCAACAGTGGTAACTCCGGAGGATGTCGCCCAAAATGTTTACTACACGACACTGATGGCTCTTGGTTGGTAAAGTTTAGACACACATATGACCAAAAAAATATGGGTACAATGGAATATCAATACAATGAGCTCGCCCGCCAGTGCGGCATTACTGTACCAGATTTCAAGCTAATGGACGGAAATTACTTTGCCACCAAACGCTTTGATATCGAAAACGGTGTCAGGCTACATATCGCAACAGCAGGAGCACTACTCAATGAATCTATCATGCAACCAAAATTGGAGTATAAAACACTGCTTCACTTAACTGGTTACCTTACCCAAGACCCCAAGCAAGTAGATGAAATGTTTCGTCGGATGGCTTTCAATATATTAACCGAAAATAAGGATGATCATGCCAAAAACTTCAGTTTCATTTGTAAAGAGAGAACCTGGTCGTTAGCTCCGGCCTACGATTTGACCAGATGTGGTAACGGATATAACGGAGAACACGCTACCTCTGTTAACAATCACGGAAACCCTACTATCGAAGATATGCTTATAGTTGGTGAGAGCATTCGCATACCTCAAAAAAGAGGAAGAGATATGATTTTAAATATAGCAGAAGGATGCTCAGAGATATTATCCAAGTATTACCTTTCATCTCTAAATGCTTTATGAATCCGCCTATAACCCCGATATTCTGACTTGTTTGGTAAAAGTGTAATTTAGCTTTGGCTACTGTGAAAATATGATATGACACGACCTTTAGATGTTCGAAATAAATTTTGTATTAAAACAACCTAATAATAACAACAATGAAACAAAATCCCTGTATAAACTGCTCTCTACGGGCAAAATACGATAAGAATCCAAAATCATTTATGGGTAAATTCTGGCACTGGCATATCAACTTCTGTCCCGGATGGAAATCTTATTTCACTTCGCTTACTCCTGATGAGAAAGAGGAATTAAGGTTAAAGTATAAATTTAAGAAATGCTAAAATTGGATGCCAATTAACAAATTGCCGGAGCTTGTAAAATGGCTGCTTTGCCGATGCACAAGCATCCCTCCTATTCATTCATTATAAGCTTTTCTGATACCAGCATCATACAGTTACCTCATGGAAAGATCAATACAAAACCTAATACTATTTATTTTTTAAGTCCTTTTGTTCCTCACCACGAAATATGTGAAGTAGGTCTTCCACGATATTTAGGAGTCTTCATTAGTCCCGATTTCTTACAAGAACAAGCCGTTTCTTACAAGCAATATAATCTATCATTTGATGAAACAGCCGCTTTTCCTGCTACCGATGAGTTAATGTTGGTAATAAAACGCTTTATAAGAGAATGTAAGCAAAAACAAGCGGGTTATGCATGTATGCTTGAATCATTAAGTGTAAAAATCGCCCATGCGCTTTTGCGGTCAATGCTTAATTTGCAGGATAACAATTATTCACATGTTTCGCGTATTGAGATAAATAGGAGCATAGAATATATGCGTCAAAATATTTCAGAAAAACTTTCATTATCAATTTTAGCCAGTTTTGCCGGGATGTCAGTGTCACACTTTTCAACTTCTTTTCATAAGAAATATAATATTTCACCCTCAGAGTATTTGAGTTCTATCAAAGAGCGATGATTATATTTTGAAAAACTAAGGTTTGATTTTTAAAATAAATCAAATATTAGACATATACTTTTACCAAATAAACTGATTAGTAAAAAGTAAAAGTATATCTGATGAATAAAAATTTTAAAATCGTTGATATTCAATCTCATTTTCTTCCCGAAAAATGGATTTCCGAGCTTTCAAAACGTAACGACTATCCGGTATTGCAGAAAATCAATAACGATAAATGGCTTATACATGGATCAGAATATGATAAAAACGAATATTGATAAGCCGGCAAAGCCAGAAATATCTCTTATTATTTTAGGTGTATTAAAAGGGTATTTTAATAATGCCGAAGATTTATGGAATAAAACACTGGCATCAAAGAAAGAACTTACAAATAAACTATTACTAGAAAGCCCTCAATATCCGGCTGATTTTGTAAATTTAATCTCGACGGTAACAGCATTGTATGGCGAACTAAAAAAAGAGTTGGAAAATTATATTGCATTATCTATAGTTAAAGCCGCATTTCTTCCAGCTGGACTTGCTATGCAAATAGGAAACTTTAGATATATAGAGAATAATCATTCTTTTGATAATTTAATTAAATATCAGCAAAGGACGAATAAGGAAGGACCTACCAGATTTAATAAAATGGAAGTTATAAGGCAAGATGATAGTACTTATGAATTTCATGTGCATAACTGTATGTTTAGTGACGTTTTTTCTAAACTTGGAGTGCCGGAACTCACTAAAGTAATGTGCGCTATAGACAACATATCGTTCAATGTTTATTTACCAGATGTCGTTCATTTTCATAGAAATGGAAGTAGTAACACAATTATAGGAGGAAAAGACTATTGCACTTTCATTTGTGAGAATATACATAGAGAATAATATACTTAAAACAAGAATCAATATTAATTGAAAACCACTCTTCTACTTATTCAGCACATTTTTTGTTATTATTATTTGTATAATTT